>JAABUR0100001022.1_pt1 | contig 53518 bp, 34 predicted proteins | sample 5560091 | NCBI WGS metagenome assembly JAABUR01 (sample SAMN10711879, study PRJNA513375) | rock metagenome | isolation source: Antarctica rocks | place: Antarctica: Victoria Land, University Valley sud | reverse complement strand
ACGGGCGGGCGAAGTTCGACTTGCTCAGGGCGCGAGTCTTGTACGCTGGATAAAAACTATCATTGTCGAGAATGAGCCGAGGTGTATAAGGACGACAGTTCTTTGCACCAAAAGTGCGGAAGAACCAATTTCGTGTGATGATCTTGCGGGAGCAGTGAACCTTGCTGCGCCGAATCCATTGCCTAATGCCGAATTCATGCGCGCACTACGCGAAGCATCCGGCACTCGATTTGGTTTACCGGCAACAGAATGGATGCTGGAGGTTGGCGCGCTTTTCCTGAGAACAGAAACAGAACTGATTCTTAAGAGCCGCCGCGTCGTTCCCGGCAAGTTGCTCGAAAGCGGATTCACTTTTCTGTTCCCAACGTGGTCGGAGGCAGCGCGTGACCTCTGCCGCCGTTGATGTGAAATGTGCCGCGTAAACAAGCCTGACAAGTAGTTGAACCGAACGCGCTATTCAACAAGCTTCCATCTATTTTGCATCACAGATAAAATGATTCGCACATGACAACACCGCACATCAAAGAATTGTTTGATCTTACAGGGCAAACGGCAATCGTGACGGGCGGCTCGCGCGGGCTTGGGCTTGAGATGGCCGAAGGTTTAGCTGAAGCGGGCGCGCAGCTTATGCTTTGCGCACGGCGCGTGGAGTGGCTGACGCCCGCCGTGGAAGCATTGCGCGGGCATGGTTTCAAAGTCGAAGGCATGATCTGCGATGTGGCGAACGAAGAACAGGTGCGTGCGGTGGTTGATGCTACCGTCCGCGTTTACGGCACGTTGGATATACTCGTCAACAATGCGGGCGTGTCGTGGGGCGCGCGTTCCGAAGACATGCCGCTCGATAAATGGCAGAAGGTGATTGACATCAATTTGACGGGCGCGTTTTTGTTTGCGCAGGCGGCGGCGCGCGAAATGTTAAAGCGCGAGCGTGGCAGCATTATCAACGTCGCTTCCGTTGCCGGACTAAAGGCTTCGACGCTGGAACTGAACGTTGCTGCTTACGCGGCGAGCAAGGCAGGGTTGCTCGGCTTAACGCGCGAACTTGCCGCTTCGTGGGGACGGCGCGGCATACGCGTTAATGCCATCGCGCCCGGTTTTTTTCATTCGCGCCTTTCCGACGCCGTGATCGAACAGGCCGAAGCAGACATCAAGGCGCGCAACCCTATCCGGCGCGTCGGCCACGCAGGAGAACTAAAAGGCGTCGCCGTGTTTCTCGCTTCATCTGCGTCGAGCTACATCACAGGCCAAACTATCGTCGTGGACGGCGGCAGCACCATCGTTTAATGATCCGCAATGCGCTGCTGGTACGCGCTGACGCCTTCGACGGCTCCTTCGTGCATTCGTTCCGGGCGCACGTACTTCCAATGTTTCTCGAACTCTTCATCGCTCAAAGAGTCTTGCGTCGCACGTTCACGATTCTTGAGCCACAGCTCGACCCATTGTTTTAATTCAGGATCACGATTGAGCGCCGTGCGCGCCGCGTGCATAGTAACTTGTGTGCTCACTGAAAATCTCCTCTTTGAAAGTTGTCGCACCAAACGCCGACATCCGAGCGGCGCGATTGAAAGCGTAAAAGAAATTATCGCAGTATAACGTTTAGCACGCTTTAAGTGATATAAAGTATTTCGCGCGCGTTGATCAAGAGAAAAACTGTGCAGCGCACACGGCCTATCATCGCGCGCCGTGCCTTCTTGTCCAAAGACTACAGATAAAGGAATCGCCAAGATTATGAGTACACCGATTGACGCAACGGGCGTGAGCGGGACACCTGTCACCGACACAACCGGAATCGGCGGGCATCCGCGCGGATTGACGACGCTCTTTTTCACGGAGATGTGGGAGCGTTTCAGTTATTACGGGATGCGCGCGCTGCTGATTTTGTACATGACCAAGTCGCTGGCGGAAGGCGGACTCGGTTTCGATACGAAGTATGCGGGATTGGTTTATGGAACTTACACGTCGTCTGTTTACTGGACGCCGCTGATCGGAGGTTGGTTGGCGGACAAAGTGTTCGGCGCGCGCCGTGCCGTTTTGATCGGCGGCATTATCATCGCTTGCGGTCACTTTTCGATGGCCTTCAGGCCGATGGCAAACTTTTACGGCGGCCTGATTTTGATCGCCCTCGGAACGGGTTTGCTCAAGCCGAACATCAGCACAATGGTCGGCGATCTTTACGCAGAAAAAGACGAGCGACGCGACGCGGGCTTTTCAATCTTTTACATGGGCATCAATCTCGGCGCGTTGCTCGCTCCGATTGTCTGCGGTTATCTGGGACAAAAGATTGATTGGCATTACGGCTTTGCGGCGGCGGGCGTCGGGATGGTTTTAGGGTTGGTGCAATACGTGCTCAGCGGTGATCGTTTGCGCAGAGTGGGCAATCGTCCGGTCAGAAAAGATGAGACAGACATAGCGAATGTGAAGAACGCGCAGGATGCGAAGGGCTTCGATTTATTTACGATTATACTCGCCATTGTCGGCGGCATCACAGGCTTTTTTGCGGGGATGTACTGGGGCGGCGAAGGCTTGATCTCCGGTCTGTTTCCGGGCGTCGCCGGATTGTTCTTCGGCTATTTGCTTGGCGTACTACGAAGCTTGAGCGGTGATGAAGCAAAGCGCATCGGCGTAATCTTTATTCTGTTCATCTTCTCTGCGATATTCTGGATGTCGTTCGAGCAGAGCGGATCGAGCCTGAATCTCTTCGCTGATCGTTTGACGCGCAACAGCATCTTCGGTTGGGAATTCCCTTCGAGCTGGTTTCAATCCGTGCAGCCTGCGTTTGTGATTTTGCTCGCGCCCGTCTTCGCTGGTATCTGGCTGAAACTGGGCAAAGGACAACCATCGAGTCCGGGCAAGTTCGCGTATGGTCTAGGCTCCGCCGGACTCGGCTTTGCCGTCATCGCCTATGCTTCAACGCTCGTCGGCGCGGGCAAAGTCAATCCCATGTGGCTCATCGTTGTGTATCTGTTTCAGACCATCGGCGAACTCTGTTTGAGTCCGGTGGGATTGAGCACCGTCACGAAGCTTGCTCCGGCGCGAATGGTTGGTTTAATGATGGGCGTGTGGTTTCTGTCTCTCTCAATCGGTAATTTCGTCGCGGGACTTATCGGCGGACGCTTCGATGAAAAAGCGCAGGGCGCGTTGGTCTCTCTCTTCGGCACCGTCGCTATCACAACCTTTGCGGCGGCCATCGTGCTCGCGTTGCTCACGCCGTATATTAAACGCCTGACGCCGCGCGCGGATTAAGTCGAAATCATAAGGCAAGTATTCAGCAGTCAGAAGTCAGGAGACAGAATAAGCGTAGGGCGAATGCCAAGTCGTTTCTGCGCCCTGACTTCTGACTGCATTCATAAGTTGCTGACTATGAAATCGGTCATCATCTGGCGCATGTGTTTGACGAGCATGGGGTCTGTCACGCCGTGACGCGATTTCGGATAAACCATGAATTGAAACTGCTTGTCGGCTTTCTGCAAAGCGTAGATCATCTGCACTGTGTTTTGTAGATGCACGTTGTCGTCAATCGCTCCATGAATCAACATCAATTTGCCGTGCAGGTTCGCGGCGGAAGCGAGCGGCGCAGTTCGCTTGTAGCCTTCCGGGTTGTGCTGCGGCGTTTGCATGTAGCGCTCCGTGTAAACAGAATCGTAGTTGAGCCAATCGGTGACGCTGCCGCCCGCGATGCCGATGCGAAAACTATCGCTGTGCGTCAGTGCGTAGTTCGTCATAAAGCCGCCGAAGCTCCAGCCCCACAGCCCTATGCGCGTTGCGTCAACGAAAGGCTGCGTCTTCAAGTACGAGATGCCGTCTTCGAGATCGCGTAGTTCCAACTCGCCGAAATTTTTGTAGACAGGCCAAGCCGATTGCGCGCCCTTGCCGCTCGCCGTCCGGTTATCGCAAATCCAGATGATGTAGCCTTTCTGCGCGAGCAGTTGATGCCACATATAAGTTGCGCCGCCCCAACTATTTTTTACCTGCGGCGCGTGTGGCCCGGAATATGTGTAGCTCATCACTGGATATTTTTTGTTCGGATTAAAGTCCGGCGGACGAATCATCAATGCTTCCATCTCGAATCCGTCACGCGTTTTGATCTGCATGAACTGCGGTGTGCCGAGCTTATAGTCTTTAAGCAAGGCGACGTTGTTTTCGTCAATTGTGCGTGCGAGCGTGCCGTCTGTTTTGTATAGACGAACTTGCGTCGGCGTGTTGATGTCGCTGCGGTAATCTAAGAAGTAAGTGGAGGATGGATTGAACGAAACGCGGTGCGCGCCGTCCAAAGGCGTCAGGCGCGTGAGTCCCGTTCCGTCAAGCTTGATGCGATAAGCTTGCTCACTGATGTGGCTATCTTTTGTGCCCGTGAAATAAACGAAGCCGTTTGTTTCATCAACGCCGTCAAGTGTGCGCGCTTCCCAATCGCCGTTCGTCAATTGGCGAAGCAGACGGCCTTCGGGCGAGAAATGATAAATGTGCATCCAGCCGTCGCGCTCGCTGCGCCACAGAAACGAACCGTCTTTGAGCCACACGGGATTGTCCACGACTTCGACCCACGCGCGCGTCTGCTCGTGAAACAAATTCACTGACCGCGTGCCGCTGGCGTCCGCCGCGTCGAGATCAAGAAACGTTTGCTCGCGATTCTGCGCTTGATAAACAACGCGCTTGCTGTCTGGACTCCACGCGACGCGCGAAATCAAGAAATCTGTCGGCTCATATTTCGACGTGTCAACGAATTTCGTCGTGCCGCTTGAGAGGTTGACGGCGGCGAGTTTGACGAGCGGGTTCGGATCGCCAGCGAGCGGATACGCAGTGTCTTCGATTTTCTGACGGCGCGGAATATGGTCAACGACAGTGAATTCGTGGACGGGCGCTTCGTCAAGGCGAAGATATGCGATCTGCGTTGAATCGGGACTCCACCAGTAGCCGCGCGTGTTGCCGCGCCCGTAAAGTTCTTCTTCGTAAACCCAATCGAGCCGCCCGTTAAAGATTGTCTGGCCGCCGTCGTTTGTGAGCGCGCGTTCGCGTCCCGAAGCGAGATTGACTGTGTATAAATTATTGTTACGCACGAAGCTGACGAAGCGTCCGTCGGGGCTGAAATCTTCGTTGTTGATTTCGTTCGCGCCGCTCGTTAGTCGCACAGCCTTATCGCTGCCGAACTCATAATAGATGAGATTATTTTCGTGATTGAGCAGCGCAGCGGTTTGCGCTGGATTCAATTGATAAGTGGAAAGATGCGCGAGCTTCTGCGCGTCTTCGGCGCTTATGTTTGGAAGGCGTGCGAGCGCCGCTTCCATTTTCGCGGCATCGAAAAAAGGCGCGGCATCGCCGGTTAGGGCGTTCACTTTGAAAAGCTGCGATGTGCCGGTTGATTGATCCTTGCGGCTTTGCAGATAAAAATTTCCGTTCTTTAACCATTGCAGATTGAGCGGCGGCTGGCCGTTGAAATTGACTCGCTTCGCGGGATCGTAAATGTCTTCGATAGTCAGCAGTTTGCTTTGCGCGAGCGCCGTCGTAAAAGTAGAACAGAGGCATAGCAGCGTGAGCGTCAGCAGCAGCGCGCGACGCGGTTGATGATGGCAGCAACGTGGCATGTTGATTGGCGTCCTTTTCGTTGTGTGTTTGGGAGCGCAAGATTCTGTGTTTTGAAATTCTTGAAAATCTTTGATGCGCTTTTATTGTATTATGATGTGCGAGTGGCGCAGACTCAAAGTCAATAAAGCTTTGGCGCGTTTCTCCTCTCTCAATTAACGTCGCGTGCGATGCCGAACGACGCGCCTGAGAATGATAGACGGGCTGTTCCCGAAAAGCTTGTTTGTCGCTACAACTGGCAATTAAAGTGTTTATGATAATGCGCATTTGCGTGTAAACTTTTAGTTTGTTCAATGACGCGCGGTCATCTCCCTTCGCCCGCGCCGGAACCCGTCGGCAATGTCTATGGCATTGCCGGATTGATTCATCAACGTGCACAGGGAGAATAAAGTTGGAAAATAAGAGACCGCCGCGCGACGCTGCCCGAACACGCCGCGCACAAACGCTTGTCTTGATCGCTCGCCCCGCCACGCAGTTCATCATCTTCTCCTACTCAAACATTCGCCGCTCCACCATCATGGAGAGTCCCGCCAAATGATAATGCTCTCAAGGCTGCGCCGCTTCTCGCTGGTTGATGCCAAAGGAGTGCGCGCCCCGCTGCTCGACGTGGCGGTTGCTTTGCTCGACGGTGATTATCCGCCTGTGACGCGCCTGCTTTATCAAGCGCCGGATAAGAAGTCGCGTTTTTTACCGTGGAGCGCAGTCGAATCTATGGACATGGGCGCGCGGCAAATCAACATCGCGAGCTTCGACCAAGCACTCGCGCCCGTCACCACCGGAACGCTCAGAAAGGAATTACTGCTTGCACGCGACGTGTTAGATGCGCTGGTGATCGACTTGCAGAATCGCCGCACGACGCGCGCCAATGATTTGTGGCTCGAAGATTTGGAAGGGCAATTAACGTTGCGCGGCGCAGATACGAGCGCACGCGCGTTCCTGCGCCGTCTTAGTCGCGGCCTTTATCAACGTGTGCGCCAGAGCGCGCTTTACGATTGGAAGTATCTAGAATTTTTGCGCGGCGATCCGTGCGCGGTAAAGAACGGTGCGGGCTACAATCTGCGTATTACGCGTTTGCCGCCCGGAGAAATCGCGCGCCTCACAGACCCTTTGCCGTATCTGCACGCCGCCGAACTCCTCACGCTGCTGCCGGACGCAAAGGCTGCGGACGTGCTGGACGCGATGGCTGCCGAGCGTCAGCTTCAGGTTTTTGAGGAGCTTGAAGAAGATCAGGCCTTGCGCCTGCTCGCGCTTATGTCCCCGGATGCGGCGGCGGATTTGATCGCGCGTTTGCAACTTGCCACATCGCACCGCTATCTGGAACTCCTGCCGAAAAGACAAAGCGAGCGCATCATTGAATTGTTGCGTTACCCGGAAGACACTGTGGGCGGAATTATGACCAATAACGGGGTTTACATTCCGATGAATCGAACGGTTGGAGAAGCGCGCCGGGAATTGCGCGAACGGCTCAAGGAACCGGGTTTCGTTTTTCTGATTTATGTTGTGGAGGATGAAAAGGCGTGGCGATTGCGCGGGCTGATCTCGCTCAGGAGTTTGTTGACCCTCGATGATGAACAGAAATTAGAGGAAGTGATGGACCCGTATCTGACGACGCTCAATCCTTTGGATTCGGCAATTGACGCGGCATACCGTGTCATCAATAGCGGTCTGGCGGCAATGCCTGTCGTGGGAAAAGACGGAGAACTCGTCGGCGTCGTCACCGTTGATGCGGCGGTCGCGCAGGTCGCTCCGCAAAGTTGGCGCACACAAGCGCCGAGGGTCTTTACATGAGTTTGCAGCCGACACCGCAGGGACTTGAACCGCTCGAAGCCGTCGAAGAATTAGCGTTACCGACACGCCCGCGCACAATTAGCTCGAGCGTGCGCTTAAATATTCGCGGACGCAGCATACGCTTGCGTGGCCTACGCCGCACGCCGAAAGGACTATTGCGCTGGCTCTTTATTTTGGGGCCGGGCATCGTCGCGGCTTCCGCAGGCAACGACGCGGGCGGCATTGCGACGTACTCTTCCGCCGGAGCAAAGTATGGCTACAATCTGATCTGGGTCATGCTCATCATGATTGTATCACTCGCCGTCGTGCAGGAGATGTGCGCGCGGCTTGGCGCGGCGACGGGACGCGGACTTTTGGATTTAATACGCGAGCGTTACGGCATCGGATGGGCGCTGTTTGCGGTGGGCATTATGGCGCTGTTTGCGGTGGGCATTATATTAGTAGCGAATGGCGGATTAGTCATTAGTGAGTTTGTCGGCATCGGCGCGGCGATGGAGCTTTTGGGCGTTAGTAAATATCTGGCAGTACCTCTGAGCGCGGCGCTTTTGTGGTATCTGGTGATATACAGTTCTTACGGTTGGGTCGAGCGCATCTTTCTGTTGATGACGCTCGTCTTTTTTGTTTACCCGGTGGCAGTTTTTATGGCGCATCCGCACTGGGGAGACGTGGCGCGCGGCGCGTTCGTGCCGAAGCTTCAGAAAGATTCCGGCTACATTTTTATTCTCGTCGGACTAATGGGGACGACGATCACGCCTTACATGCAATTGTTTCAGCAAAGCTCGCTTGTTGAAAAGGGTGTTGCGCGCAGACACTACGGGCCGGAGCGAATAGACACTTACACGGGCGCGATCTTTTCCAACTTGATGTCGATCTTTATGATTATCGCCACCGCCGCGACTTTGCACGTCGTCGGCCAAACGGAAATCGAAACGGCTGCCGACGCAGCGAAAGCGCTTGAGCCTGTTGTCGGCCACGCGGCGAAGGCACTGTTCGCCGTAGGACTTCTCGGCGCTGGCCTTCTGGCCGGAGCAGTGCTGCCGCTCGCAACTTCTTATGCAATCAGCGAAGCGTTCGGCGTGCCGAAGGGCGTCAATCTCGATTTCCGGCGCGCAAGAATTTTCTTCACGATCTTCACGGCGCTGATCGTCTTCGGCGCGGGCGTCGCGCTTATTCCGGGATTGCCGGTGATTAAACTACTTCTCTGGGTACAAGTCTTAAACGGTATTCTGCTGCCGATCATTCTCATCTTCATACTGAAGTTAATCAACGACAAGAAACTCGTCGGAGACCTCAAGAACACGCGCCTTTACAACATACTCGGCTGGGGTACATGCGCGATGATTACGCTCGCCGTCAGCGCCATGCTCGGCTCGCAACTGCTCGACGCACTCGGCATCAATCTATTCGGCGGCGCTCAATAAGTCCAACCGGAGCACACCCGTCGCTGTGAAAATAAATGTTGACAGCCCGCAGCAATGGGTATATAAGCGGCGCTTGTTACTGTTCTTTCTGTTAACAAGCGCCTCATTCCTCAAAGAATCCGATCCTTGTTAATTTCACGCTAACTGTTAATTTCACGCTAACACCATGAAGGAATTAATACGGAACAGAATTCCTTGATATGTGCCTACACTTGATGACAAGGAAATAAATAAAGTATGTCCTGCCCTATTTCAGTGCAAGCCTCGCGTGCTCACGTTATCCTCAAGCTCATAGCTTTGCTTATTTTGGGACTAATTGCTGAAGCAACAACCACAGCAGTTTATGCTCAAACCGAAGAAAATATTGTAGCTATAGTAAACGGCAGAAGGATTACGCAGAAGGAAGTTGACAGCGCTACTGTTTCACAACTTCTTCCTTTACAACAACAAATTTATGCTCTACGCAAAACCGCTTTAGAAAATCTTATTACTCGGATAGTTCTCGAAAATGAAGCGAAGAAAAGAGGCGTTTCAGTCGAGGGATTAAAAAAGCAGTTGACTGTTGGTAGCGTTGAAATTCCGACGAGCCAGGTTGAGCAGGCTTACCTTGAGAATGCCTCAGCTTTTGGAGCAATGAATTCAGATGAGGCGAAGGAAAGAATTAGGCTTGATTTAGAGAGTCAGGCGCGGATGCGAAATTACCGCGAGGCCATTTCTAGATTGAAAGAAAACTCCAGCATAGAACTGCATCTGGAAGAGCCTAAATTGCCATCTATTAACGGCGATAAAGCTACTCCTTCGATGGGGGCTAAAGAGGCCGCGATAACCATAACAGAATTTTCAGATTTTCAGTGTCCCTACTGTAAGAAAGCTCAAAACACAATTAAGCAAGTTCTACAGAATTACGGAAACAATGTAAGAATAGTCTTCAAACACTTGCCTCTAGAGATTCATCCGCAGGCGTTTTCAGCAGCACAGGCGGCGTTTTGCGCCGGAGAGCAAAATCGTTTCTGGCAATACCATGATGCTCTATTTGCTTCCGAAAATTTGTCGCCCGAAACACTCACTAAAATAGCGATAAAACTTGGCTTGAGCACACCTAATTTCAAAACTTGTATGGAGTCGGAGACTTCACGTACCGCCGTTTTGAACGACACTCAAGAAGCGCGACAACTGGGAATCAACGGCACGCCGACATTTATTATCAACGGCAAATTTGTTCGCGGCGCTCTTGGCTTTGAGGAATTCAAAGGCATCATTGAACAGGAACTGAAATCCGCTCAAATCAATTCCCGTCAAAAATAACTTTTATGCTTTCGGAGAACTAACGGATATGCGACGTATCTTCTTAGGTGTATTGATTGCGCTGCTGACGTTTGCTGTGAGTGCGTTGTTAGTCAGGAGAAACATGCCTAAGATAGTAGGTAGCTTCGGTAGTTCGGAAGGGCAGACATTTCCTGACGGTAAACGAGTGGCTTACGGTTGGACGGTGTTCCATTCCTCTTTGGAAGCTACTAAGGAATTTAACGAACAATTGCAATGGGCAGCAGATCATCAGGAATCCACCTCTTGCTTTGATGAGAGCGGGCGACGCATCGGCGAGCGGGTAGTGGTGCTGCTTGCTCCGCCTCTTGTGCCGGAACAGATTTGGCGGATTATGTGGACGCAACAAAGCGAGAACTCTTCAGAGTTCTTTTCAGTTGAGTCAATTTCTTTGTCAGATGCGCGCTACTTTGAAACAGTTGAGCGGCAGGGATGGAAGAAATGTGTGACGACAAATGAATAACCTTCTTCACCGAAAGGGTTACACCGAGGGTACAAATAAACTCGACTCCGTTCGAGTAAGGGGACAAGAAAATGAAAAATCAAAAACGGCGGTTAGTTACCGCTTGCCTCATGGGTTTTGGTTTCGTCCTTATCGCTAGAGGGCAAGAGGTTCCTCGAAAACAATCTTCCCCAGAAACTTTAACTGCCATAAGCGCCAATAGCCTGAGTTCTGAGGAAAGAATAGTCAGAGCCACTTACGACAAGTTGGTCGCCTATAACAAGGCAACACGGATTCGGGAAACTGAAGATGGCATCAAATCCCGCGCTCCCGATCTAGGTCTAAAGTTCGAGTTGAAGAACTTTCGCACAGGACTTATTCAGGAAATCTTGGGCACTTTGCACAGAGATTTAGTGACTCTGCCGACTGGCGACATCATCGAAATCAGTCCCGGGACTACCACTCATAATGGTGGAGAACCGCAGGTAACGTATGGGGCACAATGGACAAGCGGTCAGTACGCTTCCATATATGACCGGAACTGGACTATCGGCGACCTGCTCGGCTTCTACCCAGTAGAGTACTACGACATCGAACGATATGCGTCGTATGAGGTGACGGTTTTCTTGGAAGGCAAGACCCGCACGTATCATGCGCTGGCTCTCTTCCACACTCCGCGCCAAGGATCAGAACCGGCAGAGACTCACTTCTGGGACAGTATAGTCGGAATGGGAGGCCTTTTGAAGGACGTCTGGAAAGAAAAACGCCCTGCTGTCCCGAAAAAGCCTACCTTTTCAGGGACGACAGGCACAACATCTGCTGCGCTAGATGTCAATCCATCACAGATGAGTCTTAATAAGGACATCGGCGTTAACGCGGCCTTCGCTACAGAAAGTTCCTCTACAACGAACTCTACAAGTAGCATTGTCAGTAATACTACTGAGGACTCAAGGGAACATACTGGTGGAGCACACGGCGAAACCGTGGATTTTCAAGGCTCGTGTACCACACAGTCGAATAACGAACAATTATGTCGAGTGGACATCGCCTCAACCTACACTTACGAGAACGGTACGACGAGCAACCTATTCTACACCCATGTAAATAGGGCGGACCAGAGGAACGGAACCGCCACAGGCCCGCTCGGAACAGCAATAAACTGTTCAGGAGCCAGAGGTATTGCCACCAGAAATTGTCTTTCAGCAAATTGTACTTTTACTGCTTCACTACAAGGCTCCGGCGCGAGCGTCACGATGACCGGTGGTGATGTATGGAACGGTCAGTTGGAGCATACTCAAACTTGCAACCTGCCAGCTGACGGTGGCGGTGGCGGTGGCGGTGGTATTTGCTACAACGCCTATCAACTACCTTCAGCAGGATCAGTTTCGATTGACGTTATCTGTGATTATTGCTACTGCACCAGTCCGATACTGATAGACATTGCAGGCAATGATTTCAACCTCACGGATGGCGCTGGCGGCGTCAGCTTTGATCTTAATAGTGACGGCACTGCCGAGCGTCTGGCATGGACGGCGGCCACTTCGGACGATGCTTTTCTTGTTCTGGATCGTAATGGCAACGGCACGATTGATAATGGCGCAGAACTCTTTGGCAACTTCACACCGCAGCCACCTTCAGCGAATCCCAATGGCTTTCTCGCGCTCGCTGAATACGACAAGATAGCAAACAGCGGCAATGGTGACGGCGTGATAGACAGCCGTGATGCAATCTTCGCGCAATTGAGACTGTGGCAGGATGTAAACCATAATGGTATCTCAGAGCCGGGCGAGTTGCATATCTTGACGGAGCTTGGGATCGCAACTTTAGAGCTTGACTACAAAGAATCAAAGCGAGTTGACGAATACGGGAATCACTTTCGGTACCGAGCCAAAGTCAAAGATGTGCATGGCGCACAAGTTGGACGTTGGGCGTGGGACGTGTTCTTTGTTCATGCGCCGTGATACTTTGATTAAACTTAAACATCAACACCCGCAGGCTCATCGTAGCTTGCGGGTATTTTTCTTTTAGTTGACGCCTGCGCTTGCGCTTGTAGAATGGGAGTTGGATTTGCAAGTTTAGCGGTAATCGGTTTTTATTATAGGCGGGGACTGAAAATAAAAATGGCGAACAAAGATTTCGGTTTCACTCGTGATAAAAAGGACGCGGAGATTGTGCAGAATCAACTCAATCCTTTGCCGCGTTCGGTTAACCGGCAGAATGTTTACGAACTGCTGAACGGCGAGTGGCGCTTCAGTCTAGACCTTGAAGATAAGGGCTTGCGTGAGCATTGGTATTTGGAACACGAATATGAAAGCACTGCGGTGTGGCCCGGTTCGATTGAGGCGCATATGGCCGAGGCGAAAGACACGCAGCAGCACGCTCCGCAGTGGCAGGATACGGTTGTCGCGTGGTATGAACGCGAGTTCGATGTGCCAGAAGGTTGGTGCCATGAGCCGAACTGTTTGGTGCAGATCACGTTCGGCGCGTGCGGCTATGAAACGCGCGTGTGGCTTAACGGGCATCAATTGCAGACCATTGAAGGCGAAGATGTACACTTAGGCGAATACACTTCGTTTAGTTATGAATTGCCGCCAGAGTTTCTGCAACCCGTCAATCGTGTGACGGTGCGGATCGCGGATTCGATGGACGCGGAAATTCCGCGCGGTAAGCAGCAATCGCACGTCTACAAGCGCGGCGGCATCTGGTATCAAACTTACACGGGCGCGGTCAGAAGCGTCTGGCTCGAACCCGTCGAGCGCAATCGTTTACGTTCGCGCCTGAATGTGCTCAGCAGTTTTCGTGATCGCTTCGTCGCGTTTGATTTGACGACGCGCATACATGATCCGGGACTTTACACTTTGCGACTCGCCGTCACGCCACGCGGAGAGGATCACCCAATCGCCTTTACGGAAGTGAAGTTGCCGCTTGAGGCCGGAGACAAACGCCAGCGCATTTCCATTGAACTGCCGGAAGCCGAAAGATGGTCGCCCGCCGCGCCGCATCTTTATCATTTAATCGCGCAACTCACGGACGCAAACAATCGCGTCGCGCAGATCGAAACGCACTTCGGTTTGCGCACTATCGCCGCGCGCGGGCGTTTTGTTTATCTCAATAATGACCCGCTTTACCTCGACGGCATTTTGTATCAACCGGGCACGGCGACGTTTGAAGAAATGCAGCGCCACATGCTCGCCATGAAGCAACTCGGTTGCAATCTGGTGCGCGTCCACATCAGCGGCATAGACCCGCGCATTTACGATCTGGCGGATGAAATGGGAATGCTTTTGTGGGTTGAAGTGCCAAGCCCGCATAGTTCGACGCAGCGTAGCCGTGACAATCACTGGGCGGAGATGATGCGTATGCTCGTACACATCGGTTCGCATCCGTCGGTCGTGATCTGGAGTCTCTATAATGAAGACTGGGGCGCGCAGGACATTGCGACGAGCGAAGAAACGCGCCGCTACATCGCGCACGCTTATGATTACATGCACCTCAATCACCCGCAGGTGTTGGTAGTTGATAACGACGGCTGGCATCACGTTTCAATCGAAGGGCGTTTGAAGTCCGATTTGATGACCGCGCATTTGTACACGCCCGGTTTAGAGCGCTGGCAGGAACTTTTAGACAAACTCGCGCGCGGTGAAATTGCGGATGTCGCCGCCAACCCGCTCGTCGTCGGCGATCCATATTTTTATGTCGGGCAAGTGCCGCTGATCGTGAGCGAATGGGGCGGATTCGGTTTCGTGGAATACGGCGGGCCTGAGAAGACACGCGCCAAGAGCACACGCATACGCGATTTCAAACAGGAGTTGCGCCGACGCGCGATTGCGGGCGACGTTTACACGCAGGCCACCAGCATCGAAGATGAAAACAACGGATTGATTGATCCGCAAACAGGAAAACTTTTGGTCAGCGCAGGCTTACTTGATTCCAGTAAATTGTAGTGACAGAGGCTTGTCCCCGCCCGTGCTCTCGTTTAAGGAACACGTGTGCAGAGGATGTCGCGCTGCCCCGACGGTTTATCACAGCGTGCGCGTTACTTTCGAGAGCGAGCGCGGCGTATCCGCGTTAAGTCCTTTGGCTTGCGCGAGCAACGCTGCAAAAAGTTGCGCGGGAATAATGTATGGGATCGGCGTGAGAAATTCGTTGGCGACCGCAGGCATCTGAATACTGCGTGAGCCGAGCGCTGCGACCTGCGCGTTTTCCGTAATAACGAGCGTGTCCGCGCGCAGTTCGCGCAGACGTTCGATCAACTCCGTGACGCCCGCGAGTGTTGCGCCCGGCGGGGCAAAAAGAAAAATCGGAAAGTGTCGTTCGACAATCGCCAGCGGGCCGTGCAAAAAATCCGCCGAAGAAAAACGCTCCGCCACCACATAACACGTCTCCATCAATTTCAGCGCCAGTTCATACGCGTTGCCGTAATGCAGCCCGCGCCCGACCACGACACAGTTCTCCATAAACACGTAACGCTCGACCATCGCCTCAATCGCAGGCCGCAATTGAAGAGCACGCGCCGCCAACTCTGGAATCGCTTCATAGCCGCGCGCAGGGTTCGCTTCAGTGTCTCCGGCAAGCGCCGCCGCGAGCATGTAAAAGAGCATCATCTGTCCCGTGTAAGTCTTCGTTGCGGCAACGCTGCGTTCGCGCCCGCCGTGCATCAACAACGTTTCATCAACGACGCGCGTCATCGCCGAAGAGGGTTCGTTCGTAATCCCGACGGTGTATGCGCCGCCCGCCCGCACGCTTTCCAGCACGTGATTGATGTCTTCGCCTTCGCCGGATTGCGACACGCCGACGACGAGCGCGCGCGACAGATTAAGCCGCGCATTATAGAGCGTGTAAACGGACGGCGCGGCGAGCGAAACGGGAATCCCTGTCGTCGTTTCTAACAGGTAACGCCCGAAGAGCGCAGCGTTGTCGGACGAGCCGCGCGCAAGCAACACGATCAAATCTATGTCGCGCGCGCGCAAGGTTGCGCCAAGCCGCGAGACTTTGGCACGCTCCTCCGTCATCGTCTTTTGCAACGCCTGCGGCTGCTCTCCAATCTCCTCCAGCATCAGTGACAAAGCTCTCTGTCCTCCTCTAAGCAGTTAGTAAAGCCGGTTCACGCAATCCCACTTCGCGCGTGCTTTGTTGACATCTAAAACAACGTGATGGTAATTATCCGTTCGCGCCTGCACACGAAACGTTTGTTCACGAAGCATCGGAAGCGCCGCGTTTCCGGTTAATATAACTTATCAAGCAGGTGAAGCCACTATTCAATTCGCATTTCAGTTTGCTTTTCCGTATCGCTCAACATCTATGCCAATTCTTTTATCGAAACATGCACGCCGCACATTCCTTTTACTTTGCTTTGCATTAGCCTTCAGCATTAACAGCGCAAACGCACAGCAACCGCAAAAGCAAAGTGCCACGCCAGCAAACCCGACAAACGCCTTCTTTCAAATCATACCGCAACCGAAACAATTAGAAGCGCAGAATGGTGAGAACTTTTTTCTTGCGCGGGATGCGCGCGTTGTGCTCGCCGATCCACGCTCGGAAGATGATCGCTTTGCCGCGCAGGATTTTCTGGACGACCTGAAAGAAACAGCAGGCGTCGCATTAAGCACCGGACGCCGCAGCGCCAAGCACACGATTCTCATAGGCTTGCTCGACAACAAAGAGATACGCACGGCGCTCGCCCGCGCAGGTGTGAGCGTGCCGCCGAAGCTGAACGACGAAGGCTATGTTTTAAGCGTCGGTAGTAACAACGTGATCGTCGCCGCGCCAACTTCAAACGGTGTCTTTTACGGAATGCAGACGCTCAAACAACTTGTACGCGGCGACGGCGCAAACGCATACATTCCCGGCGTGCGCATCATTGATTGGCCGACGATGCGTTGGCGCGCCGTTTCCGATGACATTAGTCGCGGCCCCGTGCCGACGGTCGCGTACATCAAACGGCAACTGAAAACCTTCGCCGCGTTCAAGCTCAACATGCACTCCTTTTACATGGAGCACACGTTTGCGAGCAAGAGCAATCCTTTGATCGCTCCCGAAAATGGTTCGCTCACGCCCGAAGACATACGCGAACTCGCCGTTTACGCGCGCCGCTATCACATAGAACTTGTGCCCGAACAACAGACCTTCGGCCACATGCACAAAGCTTTGAAGCTGGAGAAGTATAACGAGCTTGCTGAAACTCCTTACGGCGATGTGCTCTCACCGCAGCAGCAGGGATCATACGCGCTCGTCGCCAGTCTCTACCGCGAATTGAACGAACTGTTTCCCGGAAAATTCTTTCACATCGGCGCGGACGAAACTTTTGAACTCGGCGAAGGCCAGAGCCGTGAAGCGGTCAAAGAGCGCGGCGTCGGCAGCGTTTATTTCGAGCACCTCAAGCGCGTACACGATTCTTTGCAGCCATACAATCGTCGTTTGATGATGTGGGGCGACATCGCGCTCAATCATCCCGATTTGATCGGCCAAATTCCACGCGACATGATCGTGATGAATTGGACTTATGGGACGCGCGATAACTATGCTGCGCGCATCAAACCTTTCAAAGACGCCGGTCTGGATCAATTCGTGTGTCCCGGCACGCAAAGCTGGAGCCAGATTTTTCCGAACGTCGACGCCGCACGCGTCAACATCCCGAACTTCGTGCGTGACGGGCAGGCCGCGAACGCGCTCGGCATGATGAATACGACTTGGGACGACGACGGCGAATCGCTTTTCGAGATGACTTGGTATCCGATCACGCTCGGCGCGGCTGCCGCTTGGAGTGACGCGCCGCTCGATCTTGATGCCTTTGATCGCAACTTTGATTGGGCCTTCTTTCGTCACGAAGGAAACGATTTCACGCAGGCGATACGCGCTCTCGGCAGCGTCAATGCGATTATCGGCACGGGTGCGAGCGATCCTTTGTTCTGGCAAAATCCTTTTAGCGATAACTTTCAGGAACGCGTTCGCTCGCTCGTTGAAAAAACGCAACGGATGCGTCTCGTCGTCGAAAACGCCGAAGAACTTTTACTGCGCGAGGAAAAAAATGCGCGACGCAATCGTGAGAACATCGCTACGCTACGTTTCGCCGCGCGGCGTTTCGATCACTTGGGGCGGCGTATGCAGATTACGGAACAATTCAGCCGCGATTACTGGAACGTCTATTTGAATTTAGGCGACAAGCGCGGCGCGGGGCGTTTGCGCAGGCACTACACAGGCGCAATCTATAATCGCCTGCGCGAAATGGCGGAAGAGCTTGCGGAACTTCGCCAAGGTTATCGCGCGGCGTGGCTGCGCGAAAATCGTGCTTACTGGTTGGAGAGCATTCTCGCGCGCTATGATCTGGCGATTAATACATGGCTTGCGAAAAGCCGCGCGCTCGAAGATGCTTTGCGCGAGTATGATGCGACTTCTCAACTGCCAAGCCCGGAAGAACTCGGCCTCGGCGCGCGACCGACAGATAGCGCGGCGGATACGAACGCGCGTTGATGAAAAACTTTGCATTTCATCAACGACAAAGGCTTCGCGGCGGCATCGCAAAAAGATTCTTATTAAAGTGTGTGCGCGTAATTTGGTGAACGAGAGCGTGAGTGGGTGATTGAAAACATGAAACGCAGAGACGTATTCAAAGGCTTCGCGGCGGCGTTGGCGCTTTCGATGTTGCCGCGCACGAGTATCGGCAGCGCCGGATTGACGCGCGAGCAAACGTCTTCGTCAGCGTTGATTCATCCGCCAGTACTGCGCGCGGGCGACACCGTCGGATTGATTACGCCCGCAACCTATGTTGCCGATCCAGACCAACTCGCGCTCGCGGAAAAAACTCTCAAATATTTCAAGCTGCGCGCGAAGTTCGGCAAGAACGTTGGCAAGCGCACAGGTTATTTTAGTAATCCCGTCGGCGGGCGTTTAGACGATTTCCACGACATGTTTCGTGATAAAGATGTGCGCGCAGTTTTTTGTATACGCGGTGGCTACGGCTCAGGCCAACTGCTCGAACGCATTGATTACGATCTCGTGCGCCGCAATCCGAAAATCTTTCTCGGCTACAGCGACATCACGGCGATGCACCTGGCGATCAATAAACTCGCGCACCTCGTCACGTTTCACGGCCCCGTCGTTGTCTCGCGCTTCTCAAATTATACGCAAAACTCTTTTCGCAAAGCAGTCTTCGAGCTTCAGCCGATTGGGGAATTGACCAACCCCAAGGAAAGCGATGAACTTCGTTCGGCTCACACCTTGCGCGCGATTCGATTGGGCATAGCGAGCGGTCAACTCATCGGCGGTAATCTAACGCTCGTGACGATGTTGATGGGCACGCCTTACGAAATTGAAACGCGCGGGCGCCTACTGTTTCTCGAAGACGTGGACGAAGAGCCGTACAGCATTGACCGTATGTTGACACAGTTACGGCTCGCCGGAAAATTCAAAGAAGTTGCAGGCGTCATTTTCGGCGAATGCAAGGATTGCCGCGCGCGTGATTACAAACCGTCACTCAGCAATCCTTACTCGCTCGGCGAAGTGCTCGATAACGCTTTCGGAGATTTGAAAGTGCCGGTGATGTCGGGTCTGACCATCGGCCACACGGACGATCAATTGACCTTGCCGCTCGGCGTACAGGCGACGCTCGATGCAGGCAACGGCACGCTGACGATTAAAGAATCCGGCGTCACCACAGCGGCAACATCATAAAGCTGCGAGCATTTGTCAAGAAGCACGGGCACGGGAAGAAACTGAACAACATGAGTGAGGTTGGGTTCACTCGATTAGTAACGAACGCAAACTTAATTGAAGAGTAAAGGACGATTAATTATGCAGAAGATTATGCGAGGTTTAAGAATCCCAAGTACGTTGCTTGCGTTGATGGCGCTTTTGATCGCCGTCGGTTGCGTGAGCGCGCCGCCGGAGGGAAATGCAGGCAATAGCGTTGGCGCGAACGGAGCGAACAAATCTGGACGCATGCAAATAGGGTTTTTGATGGACACGTTGAAGGAAGAGCGCTGGCAACGTGACAAACAATTATTTGAAGCGCGCGCCAAAGAACTCGGCGCAGACGTTTTTACGCAGGTCGCCAACGGCAACGACGCGGAGCAATTGCGGCAGGCCGAAAATCTTTTGACACGGGGCGTCAGCGTGCTTGTCGTCATTCCACACAGCGGCGATGTCGCGTCGGCGATTGTCGAAGCGGCGAAGAAACAGAATGTGCCTGTCATTAGCTATGACCGCTTGATTAAGAACAGCGACGTTGATCTATACGTCTCGCATCAGGTTGTTAAAATCGGCGAACTACAGGCGAAGTATTTGCTTGACCGCGCACCGAAAGGCAACTACGTTTTGATCGGCGGTTCGCCCACAGACAACAACGCAAAACTTTTGCACGACGGCCAGATGAACGTGCTGAAGCCTGCCGTTGATCGCGGCGACATCAAGATCGTCGCGGATCAGCCCTCGCGCGAATGGAAAGCTGAAGAGGCTTTGAAGAATATGGAGAACGCTTTGACGCAGAACAACGATAAAGTTGTCGCCGTTGTCGCATCCAACGACGGCACGGCGGGCGGCGTCGTGCAGGCGCTCGACGCACGAAGGCTCGCAGGCAAAGTGCTTGTCTCAGGTCAGGACGCAGACCTCGCCGCGTGCCAGCGCGTCGTCGCGGGCACACAAACAATGACGATTTACAAGCCCATTAAACCGCTTGCCGAAGCAGCAGCCGATGCCGCCATCAAACTCGCGCGCCACGAGAAAATCGAAACGCACGACACCGTCAATAACGGCAAAAAGGATGTGCCCGCGATTCTGCTTGAGCCGATAGCCGTGGACAAAAACAACATTGCCTCCACGATCATCAAAGATGGCTACCAGCAGCTCGAAGCCGTCTACAAAGACGTGCCGCGCGATCAATGGCCGAAACAAGACACCGCAGCGCAGACGAGCGCCACGCCCGGCAGTAATCCTTAATCCATTGCAATGGAATTACATAAGCCATCAACATTCAGCGGCGCGCTCAATGTCTTATCAAAACGCGCCGCTGAATGTTGAATCGCTACGTGAGGATAATCATTCCTACCCGTACCCAACATTTATTTGCCGCTCGGTTGGATCGCTTTGTTCATTTTACGCGGCGGGCGACGCGGCGCGCCGAAGTGTTCGTGGCAGAGGCGTATGAAAGTTTGGCGGACAAGGGAATCCGCGCCGTCGCCGTGAAGTTGCGCGAGTCCTAGTTCCCAATTGAACTGCGCACCCTTGACCCACCATGCGACGAGCCGCCCGGCATTGACTTCTGCGCGCGCGGATTGCAGCGGCACGATGCCGACGCCCATCTCTTCTTCCACCATGCGCTTGATGCCAGCCAGACGACTCAACTCCATAATGATCGTCGGATGCACGCCCGCCTTGGCGAAAAATTGATCGATCAAACGGCGCGTATTGCCGCCGCGCTCGCCTAAGATTAACTTCTCCTTCGCCAGCGTCTGTGCCGTTACAACGCGTTGCTTGGCGAGCGTGTGGTGCGGGCTGGCGATGGCAACGAGTTCGTCGCGTACAAGCAGTTCCGTGCGTATGCCACGCGCTTCCACCGGCAACGAAACAAAAGCCACGTCCAGATCGCCCTCGAGAATTTGTTGCACCAGCGCCGCACTCGTTCCCGATGCGAGTGAAACTTCGGCGCGTGTATGGCGCGCGTGCAACTCTTTCAAGATGGGAGGAAGTTGTTCGGTACTGACGGCCGCCGATGCGCTACCAATGCGCAGCCGCCCGTACTCGGCTCCGGTCATCTCCTTCATCAACGCGAGCGCCGCATCATGTTCACGCAAAATATTCCGCGCACGCACGAGCAACGCTTCGCCCGCTTCGGTTAAGACAACGCGGCGCGGCGCGCGCACGAAGAGACGCACGCCGACTTCTTTTTCGAGTTGCTGTATTTGCATACTGATCGCCGCCTGCGTGACGTGTACGCGCAACGCGGCAGCCGTAAACGTTCCCATTTCGGCAATCGCTGCAAAAGCCCTCAATTGTCGTAGTTCCACTGTACACTCCTAACATCAGTATAAGTTATCACAATCATAAAATCTTTTAGTTTCAATTATAAGGCATGATGCGCTAAAATAAAGTTTCGGGATTGATATGAAAGATCGCATTCGTGCATCAAAGTGATAATTAAACTACCAATGCGAAGTTTGAAAATGAATTACGGATCAATGGGTTTTGAAAGATTGACACAGCGCGTGCCATCGGAAATAGTGCTTGGAGTGGATGGCGGCGGAACTAAAACGCGCGCCGTGCTGGCAGACGAGCAACAGAATGTATTGGGCGAAGGCATCGCCGGGCCGTCCAACCCGTTACGTGTCGGGATCGGCAATGCGGCGGCGGCGATTCGTGAAGCAGTCGATAAAGCCTGCGCCGCCGCGTCTATTCAGCGCGCAGAAATTGTTGGCGCGGAGATCGGATTGGCAGGCGTCAGGCGAGGGGACATGCGCGAGCGTATGCGCGAAACCTTGACTGGACTCGGCATCAATTCGCTTGAAGTCGTGACGGATGCCGACATCGCTTTGTTTGGCGCAACGGGTGGCAAGCCGGGCGTCGTCGTAATCGCCGGAACAGGCTCGATCTGCTGTGGCGCTAATCATAGCGGGCGGCATGTGTGCGCTGGCGGTTGGGGGCCTATCGCGGGAGATGAAGGCAGCGGGCTATGGATTGCGCGGCGGGCGTTGCAAAAAATCGCGCAGGCGGCGGACGGGCGCGGGCGCGCAACAATTCTCACCGAAGCGGCCTGCGATTATTTCGATATTCTGGCAGCGGAAGAACTTTCAACGGCCATTTACGCGCCGGGCATGACGAATGAGCGACTTGCTGGCTTTGCACGTCGCGTTATCGAAGCGGCGCAGAGCGACGACGAAGCAGCGCGTGAAATTATCACTGAAGCGGGACGCGAACTCGGCGCGGCGGCAATCGCCGTGATCCGCAATTTGCGTATGGAGCGCGAGCGTTTTCAAGTCGCTTATGTCGGCGGCGTTTTCCATGCGGGCGAACTCTTGCTCGAACCTTTGGGCGAAGAAATCGCACGCATCGCGCCACGCGCCTTTCTTGCGCCGCCGCTGATTGCGCCCGCCGTCGCCGCCGCACGTATGGCACACGCGCACTTGCATCCACTGGCGCTCGTAGGTTAAAAGCACAGCGCGCGATAGAAACCGAACGACAAGTTAAAAGCCGTCGTATGTTGCCTGTCGCACGTCGCCTATTGCACGTCGCGTGTTTCCATTTGTATGACGCCGCTTCCTGTTACCGAACAAGAAAATCCGCGCACGACGCAACTCGATAAACTTTCGACAATTGAGATCGTGCGTTTGATGAATGAAGAGGACGCGCATGTTGCGTTGGCTGTCGAGCGCGTGCTGCCATACATCGCACAGGCCGTTGATGGCATTGCGAAACAATTGAAAAGTGGCGGACGGCTTTTTTACGTTGGCACGGGAACGTCCGGCAGGCTCGGCGTGTTGGATGCTTCGGAGTGTCCGCCGACGTTCGGCGTCGCGCCCGAAGTAGTTCAGGGAATTATCGCGGGCGGCTATGATGCCTGCTATCGCGCAGTTGAAGCTTCGGAAGATGACAAAGCAGCAGGTGGGCGCGACATAACAGCGCGCGGCGTTAATCAAATGGATGTGTTGGTCGGCATCGCCGCATCCGGCACAACGCCTTACACCATCGGCGCACTCGAAGAAGCACGCACGCGCGGAGCATTCACCGTCGCGCTGACGGCTTCGCCCGATTCGCCGATCACGAGCGCGGCTGATGTCCACATCGTGACAATCGTCGGCCCGGAAGTAATCACCGGATCGTCGCGGCTCAAGGCTGGGACGGCGCACAAGATGGTGCTCAACATGCTTTCGACGGCGACGATGGTGCGTCTCGGTTATGTCTCCGGTAATCGCATGTCGAACGTACAGGCGCGCAACGATAAGTTGAGACGGCGCGCCGTGCGCATCCTCGCCGCCGAAGTTGGACTTGATGAAGAAGCGGCTGGGGAAGCTTTAGCGGCAGCGAACGGAAATTTGAGTGTCGCGCTCGTCATGAGCCGGACAGGGCGCTCGCGCGAAGATGCAACCGCCGCGCTCGCTGCCAACAAAGGCGTCGTCGAACAAGCGATCACGCAGCTTCTGGTCTGAAGCTTGCCATGCGCGTGCGGCACGAACTTATAAAGTTTATCGAAGCCTTCGCCGAATTTATTTGTCCGGGCAACAAACGCCGGATCAGCGACAATCGTCGCACTCCTTTCTTTTCAAATTGGATACGAAGCTGACGTGAATATCATTTCTTTTTCTTCAAGAATTCGGCAGAAACTTCCACGCCGCGCTTCGCTGGCGACGATCTTTGCGTTCATGGTCGCGTGCGCGCTGTCCGGTTCATCGCAGCAATCGTTTAGTTTAATCAAACAGAAAACCGTTTCCGCTGCCGCGCACAATCTTGCGCCCGAAAATCCGCGTGCGTATTCGCGCCGTTCGTCGCCGGAAGCTCTTCTGTGGGCTGACGCGGAATTGCGCCGCATGTCGCAAGACGAAAAGCTCGGGCAACTAATTTCCATCGGCGTCAACGCGACATTTCTCAATCAAGACAGCGACGCGTACCGCGCTCTGCGTCATCAAGTCGAAGACAATCACATCGGCGGCGTCACACTGTTTCGCGGCCCCGTTTATGAATCCACGATTCTCGTTAATCGTTTGCAGGAACTGGCGCGCGAGCCGCTGCTGATTTCGGCAGACTTAGAAGCGGGAGCAGGGATGCGTTTCGACGACACTGTAAATTTCCCCTGGAACATGGCGGTCGGCGCAACGGGCAATCCAGAGTATGCGCGGCGACAGGGCGAAGCAACGGCGCGTGAAGCGCGTGCGCTCGGCGTGCAGCATATTTTCGCGCCCGTCGTTGATGTTAATAACAACGCGGCGAATCCTGTCATCAATGTGCGTTCTTACGGCGAAGACCCGCAGGCTGTCGGGCGTATGGCGGCGGCGTTTATCGAAGGCGCGCAAAAGGGCGGCGTGCTCTGCACTGCGAAACATTTTCCGGGACACGGTGACACGGCGATTGATTCGCATCGCGGGCTTCCGGTCATCAACGTTAATCGCGCGCGTCTCGATAGCCTTGAACTCATACCATTCAGAGCGAGCATTGCGGCGGGCGTCGGGTCAATAATGTCTGCGCACATAGGTTTGCCGCAGATTGACGCGACGAAGATTAGCCCGCTACCGCGCGAAGAGATTTTGCGTCCCATATACGCTGAAGACGGCAGCGAAATAATCGCGGAAAGGGCATGGCTTCCGGCGACGCTCTCGCCCGTCGTGCTGAACGGCGTGCTACGCCATGACTTAAATTTCGACGGCATCGTCACGACCGACGCGCTCGACATGAGCGGCCTGACGATTTATTTCAAGCAGGATGAAGCAGCCGTGCGCGCGATCATCGCGGGCGCAGACATGTTGCTCAAACCCGCTGATGCGGACGCCGTCATGCGCGGACTTCGTGATGCAGTGCGTTCCGGGCGCATCACTGAAAAACGCATCGAAGAATCCGCACGCCGTATTCTCGCTGCTAAGTATGATCTGGGACTCGTGCGCAATCGCATGACGCCGCTCGACGGAATAGACCGCGTTGTTTCCAGCCCAGACACGCTTGCGCTCGCGCGTGAAATCAGCGAACACGCCGTCACGCTCGTGCGCAACGACGCGAAACTTTTGCCCTTCGCTAATCTTCCCGCCAAAGCGCGCATCGTTAATCTGGCGATCACCAACGGCGATGATCGTTTGTTCGTCGCGCAGCCTTTCGTCAACGCGATGGCACGTGCCGGACGACGCATTGAAACGATTGTATTGGATGAGCGTTCGTCCGATGCGGAAGTGCAAACGGCGCTCGAACAAGCGAAGGGCGCGAACCTTGTCATTGCCTCGCTGTATGGCCGCGTTCGCACAGGACAGGCGCGCAGCACAGGTCTTCCCGAACCGGGAGCGCGCGCACTTTCTGCTTTGCTCAAGGCACGCGCGCCAATTGTCGGCATCAGCTTCGGCAATCCGTATCTTCTCGAAAACTTTCCGACACTGCAGACATACTTAGTCGTCTACGGCGATATGCCAAGCTTGCAGCAGGCTGCGGCAGGCGCGCTTCTTGGCGAAACGGACATTACGGGCAAGCTTCCGATCACTTTGCCATCGCTCTACGCACGCGGCACGGGCATTCAACTAAAAGCCAGCGCGAACCGCACTGCCGCGCGCTAACATTTATGCGCAGATCGTATTCATACATTACGCGAAATCATCGCACGCTCGCCGTGTTGCTGCTGTTTGTGTTTGCGACGCAGTTATGCGCGGCGACTTTGCCGAACGCCGCGCCCGCCGCCGTCGGTATGTCTGCGACGCGCCTTGCGGGTCTGGATGAAGTTGTTCAGAAATCTATCGAACGCAATGAGCTGCCCGGCGCAGTAATCTTGGCGGCGCGACGTGGGCGCGTCGTGTGGCGCAAGGCTTACGGCAATCGCGCTGTGTTGCCTGCACGCGAGAGGATGACGACGGACACGATCTTTGATCTTGCGAGTCTCACGAAAGTTGTGGCGACGGCGACCAGCATAATGATTTTAGTCGAACGCGGAAAGCTGCGCTTAAGTGATCCGGCATCCGTTTATCTTCCTGAGTTAAAGAATGAGGGCAAAGAAAAGATTACCGTCGAACAACTCTTGACGCATCGCGCAGGCTTTGCGCCGGATTTTGATTTGAGTCAACAGTGGACGGGTTACGATGAAGCGATCAAGCGACTCGGAGCAGAACGTTTGCAAAACGCTCCCGGCACACGCTTTGTTTATAGCGATCTGGGTTTCATCACGCTCGGCGAAATCGTGCATCGCGCGAGCGGTCTCACGCTCGATGAATTCGCGCGCCGTAATATTTTTGAGCCGCTCGGAATGCGCGACACAGGGTTTCGCCCGCGCACCGAATCAAAAGCGCGTATCGCACCGACAGAAACGCGACGCGGTCAAGCTAACTATCTGGGAGGCCACAGCGAAACCGTTGCGGCGAACGAAGGCGAGCATTGGCTGCGCGGCGAAGTTCACGATCCGACGGCCTTTCGCATGAACGGCGTCGCGGGACACGCTGGACTTTTTTCAAACGCCGATGATCTAGCCATCTACTGCCAGATGATTTTGAACAATGGCGAATACAACGGTGTGCGGATTTTGAGTCCGCTTGGCGTTGCGGAGATGATGAGGCCGCGCGCCGTCAACGAACGCGGCGATGCGCGCGGGCTTGGCTGGGACATCACGAGCAGTTATTCGTCGAATCGCGGCGATCTTTTTCCGCACGGCTCGTTCGGCCATACAGGTTTCACAGGAACGTCTCTATGGCTTGATCCGGCGACGGAAACCTTCACAATCTTTTTGAGCAATCGCGTGCATCCGAACGGCAAAGGCGATGTCGGGAGTTTGCGCGGGCGCGTCGCAGCAATTGTCGCCGCATCAATCACAGATACTAATGCCGCCAGCGCCGCGCGCACAGAAGCCGCGCTTTACAACGAACGAATGCTTGCCACCTTAACGCGCCTTCAATCTTCAGCGAACACGGAATCGCAATCGTCTGCGACAAGCGATGCAGACACGCGCGTCGCCGATAACGCGAACGTGTTGACGGGCATTGACGTGCTTGAGCGCAACAGCTTCAAAGAATTACAGGGCTTGCGCATCGGTCTTGTGACTAACCATACGGGACGTGACCGCGCGGGCAAGCAAACGATTGATGTCCTGCGTGCGGCAAGCGGTGTGCGACTAACAGCGCTTTTCTCGCCGGAGCACGGCATACGCGGCCTCGCCGACGAAAAAGTTTCGGATTCAAAAGACGAACAAACGGGGCTTCCGATTTATTCGCTTTACGGTGAGGCGCGCCGCCCGAAGCCCGAACAACTAAAAGACCTCGATGCTATCGTCTACGACATACAGGATGTCGGCGCGCGCTTTTACACATACACTTCGACGCTCGGCAACGTCATGGAAGAAGCCGCCCGCGCCCATCTGCCCGTCTTCGTGCTTGACCGTCCTAATCCAATCGGCGGCACGGAAATCGAAGGCCCCGTCGCCGATGCGGATAAACTTTCATTCACCGCGTATCACACAATCCCTGTGCGGCACGGCATGACTTTGGGCGAACTCGCGCGTCTCTTTAACGACGAGCGCAAAATCAATTGCGACCTGCGCATCATCAAGATGGAGAATTGGCGGCGCGTGATGTGGTACGACGCGACAAATCTTGTGTGGGTCAATCCTTCGCCCAACATGCGTAGCGTGACGGAAGCGACCTTGTATCCGGGCATTGGTCTGCTTGAGACAACGAATCTCTCAGTCGGACGCGGCACGGACACGCCTTTTGAGGTCATCGGCGCGCCGTGGCTCGACGGCCAGCGCCTTGCAAGTTATTTGAATAATCGTCATCTCGCGGGCATACGCTTTGTGCCCGTGCGCTTCACGCCGAAGGCTTCCGTCTTTGCCAATCAAGAATGCGTCGGCATAAACCTTGTCGTCACAGACCGCGCGCAATTTCGTCCCGTACGCGCCGGAATTGAAATCGCGCTCGCGCTCAGAGAATTGTATCCGAACGATTGGAAAATTGATTCCTACGCACGTCTGCTCGTTAATGCGGACACGCTCGAACGTATCAAGCGCGGTGAATCAATTGATGCGATTACGTCTTCATGGACAAACGAATTGAACAAGTTTCGCGCAGCACGCGCGCGCGCACTGATTTATAAATAACCGATGATGAACTTTAACTAACCCGCAGACGAAAAGAAGGAGCTTGCCGCTATGCCACAGATTACCTCTGACGCGCTTGCTGTTACTCATATCCGGCAGATCGCTTTTGTAAAAGCGCTAAAGCGAATCTCAAGCCGCGCTTCAGTTGTTGGTGTTTTGCTGGCGGCGTGCGCCTTTCTTCTCACTTCGTTCATCACTGTACGAGCGCAGAACACCAGACCGGAATATCGCGCTTACTGGATTGAGACGTTCAACACGGCGCTTGGCACGCACACTGATATTGATCGTGTGATTGATGCGGCGGTGCAGAGTAACGCGAACGCGATTTTTGCGCAGGTGCGGCGGCGCGGCGATTCCTGGTATCTGGATACGAAGGAGCCGCTCACGCAAGTTGCGGGCGTCGGCGAACCCGATGCGAGCGGCGCGTGGACGTTTGATCCACTCAAATATTTGGTTGAACAAGCTCATGCGCGCAGTATCGAAGTACACGCCTACGTCATTGTCGGCACGATCTATAACGCGCATCCGACGATCACAGGATTGCCGAAAGACCCGAATCACATTTTCAATAAACATTTCTGGGATAAAACAACGGGCGCGCTTTACCCGGACGCAGATTCGCGCCAGTGGTCAACACGCTCTTTGCCGCACAACCCGGACGGCACGACCTTTAACGGTCATCGCTACGCAGCCGAGTGGTACGTTGATCTAGGACACCCGGACGCCGCCGCTTTCACCGTTGATGTGTTGACGAATCTCGTCAAGCAATACAATGTGGACGGCATACATCTTGACCGCATACGTTACCCGGAAGCGCCGATTGATCGCCCCGCCGGGCAAGCTTTAGGCATCAACACGGGCTACAACGAAACGAGCGTCAAACGCTTTAAGGCGCGTTATGGCAGCGCCGCTAATTATTACCAGCCAACAGACATCGGCACGAACGTCGGCACTACCGCCGCGCCGCGTCTTATCACCGCCGCCGATGTCGGCTATCCGCGCACAAACGATCCTTTGTGGAATCAATGGCGACGCGATCAAGTATCGAACTTCGTGCGCCGTCTTTATCTTAATACGACTGCCGTTAAGCCGCAGGTCAAAGTGTCCGCCGCGCTTATCTGTTTCTGGACGGGGCCGACGGCGAGCGGCGGATGGGAAAAGACCGAAGCTTACTATCGCGTCTTTCAGGATTGGCGCGCGTGGACGCAGGAAGGCTCGCTCGACATCATCGCGCCGATGATTTACAAGCAAGAGCATACTGATTCGGTGCGCGCACAATATGACGATTGGCTTTCGTTTACAAAACAATTGGCGCGCGATAATAATCGCCATTCGATGCCCGGTCTCGGCGTTTATCTCAACGGCATCGAAGGCAGCTTGCGTCAAGCGCGGCGTGCGCTGGCTCGTCCGCCCTTCGATGCGTCGAACGAAGCGGCTGACGGCGTGATCTTTTATGCGCTCGGCAATTCGACGCCGGGAAATCTGACGGGCAACAGCACCAACGCCGCCGTCACAAACAATCCGTATTCTTATCCAATACCGTTTCTTTCGACACCGAAGCGCCCGAACTCCGATTTCTTCGCCGCGCTTCGCACAGGAGCAAGCGCTAACGCTCTCACGCGCTATGAAGATTTGACGCTTCCGCCGCTCTTCCCTAACTCCGCGCCGATTCCGAATATGCCTTGGAAAGCACAGCCGACAAAGGGGCACGTGATGGGTTCTGCCATCCGCGAAGACGGCACTGCGTTCGATGCGGCGACGGTGACAATTCAAAACATTGACGCGCCGACAGCACCCTCGCGCACGACGGTCACCGACGGCGGCGGTTTCTATGGCGCAATAGATTTAGCGCCCGGACGTTATCGCGCCACCGCGCAGCTTGCGGGCAACGCTCTTTACTCGTGCGCCTTCAACGTTGCAGCGGGCGCAGTGACAATCGCAGACCTTCATCCGGCGGAAAAAACCCCGCCCGTCACAACCGCAACGCTGACGCCCGCCGTGCCCGACGGCACAAATGGCTGGTACATAAGCGACGTGACGATTTCGCTTAACAGTGGCGATGATTGCTCCGGCGTGAGTAGCACGGAGTATTCGACTGACGGCGGCGCGACTTGGCAATCTTACAACGGAAGTTTCACGTTCAGTCAAGAGGGAACGACGAACATCAGTTATCGTTCGACAGACGCCGCAGGCAATGCCGAAGAATCCAAAACGCTCACCGTTAAAATAGACAAGACCGCACCCACGCTCGTCTTCGGTGAGCCGAGCGTCGCACCAAACGCCGCTGGCTGGAACAACACGGACGTGACTTTCACTTACGCGGTATCTGACGATTCTTCAGGCGTCGCAAATCCTTCCGGCTCGCTGACGCTCTCCGAAGAAGGAGCGGCGGTTACAGGAAGCGTCACCATCACAGACCTTGCGGGCAATAGCGCGACGTTCACTTCGCCCACTGTGAAGATTGATAAGACCGCGCCGGTTATCAACGCTTCACGCAGCACGCCCGCCAATGAGAATGGTTGGAATAACACGGATGTCGCCGCAGGCTATACGGCGAGCGACGCGCTTGCCGGACTCGCCGCCGGAATGGACAGCGAAGGCCATTTCACTTTTACTTCCGAAGGCCAGAATCAAGCGCATACCTTTACCGTAACGGACAAAGCGGGTAACGCTGCGACCGCGACCGTCGAAGGCGTGAACATAGACAAAACAACGCCGAACATCAGCGCGACGCGCACGCCGTATGCAAACGCTTTCGGCTGGAACGATACGGATGTCGTGGCAAGTTATACGGCAAGCGATGCACTCGCCGGACTTGCCAACGGATCACCCGCTAACGGCAGTTTCACTTTCAGCGCGGAAGGCGCGAATCAATCACACACATTCACGGTGATTGACTTGGCTGGCAATGCTGCCAGCGCATCCGTGACGGGCATTAACATTGATAAGACCGCGCCCACAGTTAGCATCAGTGCTGATCCGTCGCTGATCCGGTCTGGGAATGGTGGGCTTGTGAATGTCACGATCAACGGGAACGGCGCGGATGCTCTCTCTGGACTCGGCGGCTTTGTTACCTACACCGTCACGGACGAATACGGCGCGCCGCTCAGCATCGCACCGCATCCAGTGAGCGGCAACACTGCGTCTTGGACTGACACGCTCGCCGTCGAAGCGCGCCGCAATGGAGATGACCACGATGGTCGTCTCTACCGCATCGTCGCCACCGTGACAGACCTCGCCGGACACACGGCAACTGCGACGGCGGATGTGCGCGTGATGCACGACCGTCGGCATTAATGATTGCACTTGGGCGAAAGCGAGTAACCCGATAGGACTTGAACGGTAAAATGGCTACCGTAGCGATTAATTCATATGACGCTGCGGTAGCCCGTCACCGGCAAAAATCAGACGGTCTGTTCGCACCGATAAATTAAATTCGGTGCGCGAACAAATCATTTCAGAAATTCAGCGACGCTTTGCAAATACTCTGTATGACGATAGCGATCCTAATATCACAACGTGCGCCGAAATCGCATTCTCCATAAATTAAAGTTCGCCGAAATGTCGTTTGCCCATGCAATTAACGTTTCATTCGCTTTGTTGAACGCAAACTCTAAATAAGGCTTTAACCCCTGCTACCCAAAGCTCTATCGAAGAGGAAACACATCATGAGACATCATTTCGAGAATAAACTTCGTCGCTCATTTCTCATCTTCGCTCTCTGTTTAAGCTTGAGCGGGATTGCTTTTGCCCAGACCGTGACCGGCACAATGCAGGGCACCGTCACCGATACGAACGGTGCCGTCGTGCCCGGCGTCACCATCGTTGCTCGCAATACGGAGACGGGACAGGAGCGCACTGTGACGACGAACGGCGAAGGCGCTTACCTCGCTTCGTTTCTGCCGCTTGGTCGTTACGACGTAACTGCCTCACGTAATGGTTTCGGTGCCGTCAAGCGTGAGAACATTGAAGTCACGCTTAATAATACGGTTGTCCCGAACTTTACACTTGATCCTAACGTCACAGAGTCAGTCACTGTGACGGATGAAGCGGCGACGATTAACACGACGAATGCCGAGGTGAAGGGATCGCTCACGACGCAGGAGATTCTAGACAAGCCGACGGCTAATCAAGGCAATTTCCTGACGCTCGCCGAAACCTTCACAGGTTTTCAAGAGAATCCAACATCAGGGCAGAACAACCCGACGGTCTCCTCCGGTTCATCCATCAACTTCAACGGCACGGGCACGCGCGGCGCAACCTTCCAGATCAACGGCGTCAACAACGACGACTCATCCGAGAATCAAAACAGACAGGGCGCGTCGCTCTCAACCATCAAAGAGTTTCAGGTTATCACTAATAATTTCAGCGCCGAGTTCGGGCGCGGCTACGGCGCAGTTGTGCTGGTGCAGACCAAGTCCGGCACGAATGATATTCGCGGCGAGGTCTATGAGTATGTCAATGCCAGCGCCCTGAATGCGCGCAGTTATTTTCAAGCGAGAACAGATGCCAACGGCAATATCATCAAAAAACCTGTGAACCGCCGCAACCAATATGGCTTCGTCACTGGATTCCCCGTCATCAAAAATCGCTTGTTCGGGTTCATCAGTTTTGACCAAGTGCGACGCAGCGGAGCGCTTGGCTACACGCGCGATGTGCTTTTGCCGAACGAACGCGACGGAAGCTTGTTCTTCAAAAGAAGATTGGTTAATGGCACGGTGGTTGATGGCGCAACAATCAATGACACGCCCGCCAATCGTGCATTCATCAATTCGGTTATCGAGCGCTTTCCTGAACGGCTCGTTCCGAATGATCCGCGCAGCAACCGCACCTTCACCGGAGAGGGTGGAATTGACCAGCCGCTCGACGACTATTCGGGCCGGACTGATTGGAATCCGCGCGAAGCCGACAACATCACCGCGCGTTTTCAATATACGCGGCAGATTTTCGATAACGTGGATAACATCATTGGCGAAGCGACGAGGCAAAATAATAAGCAGCGGAATCTGGGCGTAACGTGGACACACATTTTCACGCCCACGACCGTCGGCGAATTTCGTTATGGATTAGGACTTCGCACAACGCTTGTCGGCATCAAGGCTGGCAACGACACGCCGATCATACGCTTCTCTGCCAGCCCTGTGTCGGGTTCGATCATCGGCAACGCCGGAGCCTTCCCGATCAACCGCTATCAGACAGACCATCAGTTTGTCTATAATCTGTCAACGCTTTTTCTGGAGAAACACACTTTCAAAGCGGGCACAGACATACGTCGCCAGCAGTTAGATGACTTTGCAGATAACTCCTCACGCGGTTTCTACAATTTCAGCGCAGCCTGCGGCGGCACGACTTACGCTTCATCTTATGAAGCCTTCCTGAATGGTTGCGTCACAACTTTTCAGAAAGGCTACGGGCCGTTCTTTCTGGAAAACCGGATTAACGAGTCTAACTTTTATGGCGAAGATAACTGGAAAGTGCGCTCGAACTTAACGCTCAATATAGGCGCGCGCTATGAATATGTCTCCGCTCCGCGCGAGGCTAAAGGGCGCATTGATTACGGTTTCGGAGCGGATAAGAACAACATCGAACCGCGCGTCGGATTCGCTTATAGTCCCGGATGGAAAAGCGGTTTTCTGTCCGGTTTGACCGGCGGCCCCGGCAATGCTTCGATTCGCGCCGGTTATGGTATCTATCACGGGCGGCTTTTCCAATCGGTCTTTTCACTGCCAGGCGCGACCGTGCGTTTTAATCCGCCGAACGCGATCTTTCTAACCTTCAGCAACAGCACCAACCTCGCCGACCCGACAAACGGATTTGTCTTCACGCCGGGGCCGCAGACGATCCGGCACGCCGAAGCGCACGTTGAACCGAACTTAGAGATGCCTTATACGCAGCAGTGGAGTCTCAGCGTTGAACGTCAACTGCCGTTCCGCTCCGCGTTGCGTTTAACCTATACGGGCAATCGCGGTATTGGCCTGTTGCGCTTAGCGCAGGAGAATCTGCCGATCTCGCCGCTTGTCGGCACAGCCATCGTCGTTAACGACCCGAACAACGCTCCGACTGCGCTCTACACTGCCGCGCAACGTGGAGCGGGTGATCCGCGCGCAATAGATGTCCGTGGTATGACGCTCCGAATTGCAGCCGATGCGCAATGCGCTGGCACAGGACTGTCCGGCATTCCTGTTACGGCGCTCTGTCCAGTCGCCGTGCCGATTGCGGCGAACGAGATCAGCGTGCGTTTGCCGCGCATTAACGAACGTCGCCCCGACCCGCGCTTCACTACTAATACGCTCATCAGCAATAACACATGGAGCTATTACAACGGCTTGCAGGCCGAATGGAACAAGAAGCTGAGTCGCGGCCTCACGTTCCAGATGTCCTACACTTTCAGCAAGTCTATTGACACAAGCTCGGAAGCATCGAATGTTGGAGCTGGTGACACGAATGTTAATGGCCCGAGCGCGAGATTGTCGCGCGCCCTTTCACGTTTCGATACGCGCCATCGGTTCACGATTTACTCCAGCTACGAGATGCCGTTCTTCCGCAAGCGCTCTGATTTTCTCGGGCAGGCTCTGGGCGGCTGGCACGTTTCGACAGTCGTCAAACTTGCGACGGGCACGCCGTTCACTATCAGCAACAGCAATGGCTTTGGCGACCTGAACTTCGACGGCTTCACAGAGCTACGCCCAGCACTGCTCAATCCCTCTGTGCTTGGTGCTCATGTCAACAACCCGAACACCTCACAGCAAGTGCTTCCGCGTGATGCCTTCGGTTCGCCGACCGTCAACGGCTTCAACAGCATTCTCGGTCGTAACACTTTCTACTCAGACGGCGTAAAGAACGTTGATCTCGGCCTTTACAAATCGTTTCAGATGCCGTTCAGTGAACGACAGCGATTCCTTATCCGCGCCGATCTCTTCAACGCCTTCAATCATGTGCAGTACGGATTTCCCAACACGGACTTGGCAAGCGTTATCAGAGATAGTTTTGGCAACATCATCCGAGATAACTTTGCTCGCATAACAGGCACGTCCGTAAATTACAATCCGCGCAACGTACAATTCTCGTTGCGCTATCAATTCTGATCGCTGCGAAGCACAACGGGTGGGAAGCCTATAGCGCTCTCGCCCAATCTTCTTTATTAGATTGTGCAAAGAGGCGGGTGGCTGCCAGAGGCTGAAGAAACTTTATGATCTGTAATCAAATTGACACGGGCACGCGCTCGCTGGTTGCGCTCGTTTTAATCGTTGCCGTGTGTGCAATAGCGCCACGCTCTTTCGCGCAAAATACTGTTGTCAAATCTATGCCCGTCGCGCCGCCTGCTAACGAAGTGCGTGCCTTGTGGGTTGTGCGCAACACGCTCGCGTCGCCCGAAAAAATTCGCTTGATGACCGAGCGCGCGCAGGCTGCCGGATTCAACACCATCATCGTTCAGGTGCGCGGGCGCGGCGATGCTTACTATCGCTCGCGTTGGGAACCGCGCGCCACAGCTTTGAAAGATCAACTGCCGGGCTTTGATCCGCTTGCCGTCACCATCAGCGAGGCAAAGCGGCGTGGCCTGCGTGTTCACGCGTGGGTCAATACAAGCCTGCTTGCCAACTTGGATGAACTGCCATCTGATCCTTCGCACGTCTATAACGCGCATCCGGATTGGCTCGCCGTGCCGCGTGCCGTCGCCGCCGAACTCTACACTATGTCGCCCGTTGATCCGCGTTATCGCGCGCGCATTGTTGAATGGTCAAAAGCCAATCGCGCTGAACTCGAAGGCGTTTATACGAGTCCTGCGAACCCTACTGTGCGCGAACATCTGTACTCGATCTGGATGGACATTCTCGAACGCTACGATGTGGACGGCATTCATTTCGATTACGTGCGGTTCGCCAGCCCGGATTTTGATTATAGCCGCACGTCGCTTGAGCGATTCCGCGCGTGGCTTGAGCCGCGTCTTTCAAATGCCGAACGCCGCCTGCTCGCTGACTCGCTTAAGACTAATCCGCTTGCCGCCGCCGACGCTTACGATGAACAGTTCGCGGACTTTCAACGCGAGCAGATTACTTCTCTTGTGGAGCGCGTCTACTACGGCGTCAAGAAGCGGAGGCCAAATGCGATTGTTTCCGCCGCTGTTTTCGCCAACGATGAAGACGCACGCACGCGGCGATTTCAAGACTGGCGGCGTTGGCTCACGATGGGCATACTAGACGTCGCTTGCCCGATGGCTTATTCAACCGACACGAATATTTTCCAAAAGCAAATTGAGTTGGCGAGCACAACCGCGCACGCCGCCGGACGCCGCGTGTGGGCAGGCATCGGCGCTTATCGCGTGCCGTTTGAGTCCACAGTGGAAAAGATCAACGCGGCGCGCAGCGTCGGTGCTGACGGCATAATACTTTTCTCCTACGACTTTACGGCGACGCCGGGCGCGCTCAATCCTGCGGGCGATTACCTTGAGCGCGTTCGACAGGGCGCGTTTGGCGCGCGGCCCGTCGCCGCTACGCCTTAAACTGGAGTCGGAGTTTCAGCAAACTTGAAAACGTAATTTTTACGGCGATCCATACGCTGCGCATGCGACAAATTCGGCTCGCATCAGAAGTGGAGGCAAAGGCATTGCACACGTTGCGCTACACGTAATTAGTCCGGCAGGAAAACAAAATATCCATAAATCGGAAGACGCCCTTCAAATTTCTGTATGAGCCTAATGAACCAGCTTCCCGAAAGCACGCCAAAATCACGTTCTCCGTAACAAGCATCAACCGGAACGCCGTTTGCCTGTTCGATTTGCGCATCACTATGCGCGAATCAAGCACGAACTTCTGAACACAAACCTACCCTTGCTATCCCAAGTTTTTATCGAAAGGAATTACGTCATGAAACACTACCTTAAGAATGGCCTGCACAATGTGTTTTTCGCACTCGTACTTTGTTTAAGTTTTGGCGTCAGCTTGTCTGCGCAAGAAACTACGGGCAATATCGCCGGACACGTCACCGATCCGGGCGGAGCATCCGTCGTCGGTGCGCAGGTCGTCGTTACAGACACGGAGCGCGGCCTTCAGCGCACCGTTCAGACCAGCGAAGAAGGAACGTATAATTTGACGCTGTTACCGAGCGGCACTTACACGCTGACGGTTGAGGTCGCCGGTTTCAAAAAATACTCTCAGGAAGGCGTTGTCATTAGCGTCAATGATCGTCGTGCGATTGATGTAGCGCTGGAAACAGGTCAGGTCACGGAAACCGTCAATGTCTCCAGCGACGCGCCGCTCATTCAAGAAGGGCCGACGCAACGCGGGCTTGTCGATGGAACGCAGGTGCGGCAATTGCCGCTCAACACCAGAAACTTTGTTCAACTTGCCACGCTTAGTGCCGGTGTTACTTCAGCCCTGCCGAGCCAAGTCGGATTCGGCGCGCTCTCGACCGTTTCACTTTCGATCAACGGCGGGCGCACCTCATCTGTAAATTATCTGGTGGACGGCGCACGCAATGTGGACACAGGCTCGAATCTAACCTTGCTTACAGTGCCGAGCGTTGACGCTATCTCTGAATTCACGGTTTTGACTTCAAACTACGCGCCGGAATTCGGGCGTAACGGCGGCGGTGTTATTAACGTCGTCACACGCGGCGGGACAAACGATTTTCACGGCACGCTTTACGAGTTTTTGCGCAACGATAGGTTCAATGCGCGGGAGCCTACCCAATTAACGCCCCTCGCCAACTTGAACACGGCGGGCGGCGCGCAGCGTTTCAAAGCGCCTTTGCGCTATAACGATTTCGGTTACACCATCGGCGGCCCAGTCTTCACGCCGCGCTTCGGCGAAGGCGGCAAATCTTATAATAACGGGCGCGACAAAACCTTCTTTTTCTTTTCGCAAGAGTTTCGCCGGACGCGCGGCTTTAACACGGCGGTCGGAACTGTTGCGTCGAACGACCAACGCGCGGGACTCTTTACCAATAGAATCGTTGACCCGCAAACCAATCAACCATTTGCTCGGAACGCTGCCGGACAATATGTAATTCCAACTTCTCGTTTCGACCCGAATGCCGTCGCAATACTTAACTTTATTCCGACTCCGAATGAATCCTTAGGCGGAGTTTTTAACCGCTTCCGCCGTAGCGTCGGTGTCGCCTCTAATTTCCGGCAGGAAATTGCGCGCTTCGATCATAACTTTACAAGCACGACCAACTTTACTGCACGTTATATCCGCGACGACTTTGACAGAAACGATCCGGGCGGCAATCCTTTCGTAGACCCCTTCCAGCTTAGCTTACTTGCCGGAACGCTTTATCCGAACGTTGCATCGCAGCAAACGACGACACCGGGCGAGACTTTCGTTGCGAGTTTGAAATTCTCGCCGACTGCGACAATCGTCAATGAGATTGCCTTCGATTATGCGTACAATAAAATTCAATCGAACTTCACCGGCACGGGGCTGCGCACGAACGCGCCCGGCTTTACTTCGCCCGAACTGTTTGCAGGCAATTTGCAGGGAGCGCTGCCGAGCATTACCTTCTCCAGCGCCATCTCAAACCTCTCATTTACAAGCCCGCAAAGTATCGAGAATCCAAGCTATACGGTGCGCGACAATCTCAACATAGTGCGCGGGCAACACTCTTTCAAATTCGGTACGTTCCTTGCCCGTGAAGCGAAAAACGAGAATGCCGGAAACGCTTTGAACGGTTCATTCGCTTTTTCTTCAACGCGCACGGCGGGAAGTACCAACGATGATTTTGCAAACTTCCTGCTCGGTTTGCCTTCTTCGTATTTGGAAGACCAAAATGAAGTGCGCGTGCAGTTGCGCTACAACACTTATGAATTCTACGGGCAAGACACTTGGAGAGTCTCGCCGCGTTTGACGCTCGACTACGGCGCGCGCTATTCCATCTTCCAGAATCCGATTGACCAGAACAACTTGCTGACCTCGTTTCGTCCCGATCTTTACAATGCAGCGCGCGCTGTGAGGATTGAACCCGGCAGCGGCAGTGTCATCGCCGGTAGTGGCGACCGTTTCAATGGCATTATTTTCGCCGGACAAAATTCGCCTTATGGCCGTCGCGTGCAAACCAATTATTACAACACGCTCGGCCCGCGCGTCGGTGCGTCTTACGATGTTTTCGGCAACGGGCGCACGGTGGCGCGCGGCGGCTTCGGCATCTACTACGACCGCACGCTCGTCGGCATCGTCGAACAAAATGCGTTCGTCAACCCGAACATCAACACGCGCGTAACGATAGACAATCCGTTGCTCTCGAATGTAAGAGAGGGATCAACGCGCACGACGCTTCCCGTGCTGACGCTTAATAGCACAGGCAATCCGTTCAAAGCGCCCAGAACCTACCAGTATAGCGCCAGCATTCAGCGCGAATTGTTCAAGGACGCCGCGCTCGAAGTCGCTTACGTCGGCACGGCTGGCCGCAATCTGCTACGGCAAGTCAATATCAATCAACCGTTACCGGGCGCACGCGACGCGCTCACCGCACAGTTGCGCGCCAGCGGCGCAATCGGCTCGACAGCGTTTGTGTCTCTTAACGCGGTGCGCCCCTTCTTGGGCTATGGTGCGATTAATGACCGTCGCACCAATGCGACATCCGACTATAATTCGTTGCAGGTAACGTTCAATAAACGGTTCACACGCGGCGTGCAATACGGAGCGGTTTACACGCTCAGCAAAAACTTAACGGACGCTTCCACAGACCGTAGCGATACGCCGCAAGACCCCTCGAATCTGCGCGGCGAGCGAGCGCCTTCGCAGTTTGACCGCACGCACGTCTTTACGACCAACTTCGTCTACGAACTGCCCTTCCTTCGCGGGCGCACAGATTTCATCGGCACTGCGCTCGGCGGTTTTCAACTCTCCGGCATCTATACGGCGCAGAGCGGCAATCCGCTGACGATTACGCAAGTGATAAGCGGCGTGACTCCGAGCGCTTTCAACGATCCGCTCGGTACGGGAAGCACCTTGCGTCCGAATCTCGTCGGCGACCCGAACGGCACGCGCGACATCAATCAGTATTTCAACGCCGCTGCTTTCCAGCCTACTTTCTTCGGCTTCGGCACGGCGGGGCGCGGCATTGTGCGCGGCCCGGGCGTTAATAACTTCGATGTCTCTGTGCAAAAGATTTTCCGCTTCTCGGAAGCGAAGAATCTGCAATTCCGCGCGGAGTTCTTCAACGCCTTCAATCACACTCAGTACAGCAATCCGGGTACGACGATTACCTTTATGCCCGACCCGACCGTGACCGTTCCGGCTGGCACTCTACCGACACGTTTTGTGCAAACAACTGCCTCGCAGCAAACCTTCGGTGTGATAACCGGGACGCGACAAGCGCGCCAGATTCAATTCGGCTTGAAATTCAACTTCTAAAACCGGATTGTTCACTTCAATGCCCGTGCCCGCAACACAAGCAGAGTGTTGCGGGCACGGGCATGTTCGCCGCAAGTCTGAGATTAAATAAATTCATGCAAAGAACCGATACTGAACTTCGTTCCTTACTGTTGCGAGCCGCGCGCATTGTCCTGCCGGATAAAGTCTATGAAGGCGCAAGCTTGTCCATCAATGAAGGTCGCATCACAAATATTTACGAAAATGCGAAAGATGAAACGGCGCCCGCCGATGCCGTTTTGAGCCTCAAAGGATTCACGCTCTTTCCCGGCTTTATAGATGTACACATACACGGCGCGATGGGCGTGGATACGATGGAAGCGACGGCTGATGACTTGCATCGTGCCGGATGTTTTCTTGCGAGAGAGGGAGTGACGGCGTGGCTGCCGACGTTTGTGCCTGCGCCGGATGAGGATTACCGGCGGGCGGTGAGTGCGGTTGATGAATTAATCGCGTCGCAGGATCAGCAAACGAAAGCGTTGGCGGCGCGTGCGCTGGGGCTTCATTACGAAGGGCCGTTCGTTAATACGGCGCAGTGCGGAGCGCTCCGAACCGCTTACTTTCGCACGTTCAAGGATGCGGCGGATTTGGATGCGTTGCCATCACTTAATGGAGCGAGTGCGGCGCACATGATTACCGTCGCGCCGGAGGTTGAGGGTGGCATTGCGCTTGTGCGCGAATTGCGGCGGCGCGATTGGATTGTTTCCATCGGGCACACGCGCGCGAGCGTCGAGGTCTTAAATGAAGCATGTGAGGCGGGCGCGCATCACATGACGCATTTTCCGAATGCGATGCTGCCGCTTCATCATCGCGCGCCGGGGCCGGTTGCGTGGGGACTCTTGCGTGATGATGTAACGTGCGACGTAATCGCCGACGGTGTGCATTGCGATCCGCTGATGTTGCAGTTGGTGTTGAAATGTAAGGGCGCGGCGCGCGTCACGCTTATTAGCGATGCGGTTTCACCGGCAGGCTTGGGCGATGGCGCATACAGCGTGTGGAGTGAAACAATCACGGTGAAGGAAGGGCGCACAAGCAACGCGCGCGGTAGCATCGCCGGTTCCGTTATCATGATGCGCAATGCCGTGCGAATGATGCTCTCGCTTGGCGTCCCGGCGAATGATGTGGCGCGTATGGCGTCACTTAATCCGGCGCGCTTGCTCGGCGTGGATAGGGATTATGGTTCGATTGAGACGGGCAAGCGCGCAGACCTCGTGGCATTAGACGCGCAAGGCCGCGTGCGTTTGACGATCATCGGCGGACGCATCGCGTTCAATGCGCTTCACGATTCATCTGCCACAGAAGAAGCAAAACAGTAAGGTGAAGAGAAAAGTAAACCGTGCGCTTGCTTTCGCCGTTCGCCTTACACCTTTCTACTTGTTTCATAAAAGCCTGCGCGCCTGTAGGATTCGTCAAGCAGTTCGACGGGATGACACACGCGCAAAGATTGCATGTTGTTCAACTGCGCGCCCGCGCCGATTTGCATGTGGCAGCCCGGATTGCCTGTCGCCAGAATCTCTGCTTTCGTCGCTTTGATGTGCGCGAGTTTTTCATCGAGCACACGCGTGCTTAAATCCGGTTGCAGTAGATTGTAGATGCCAGCGCCGCCGCAACACACGGCGCTTTCTGCGAGCGGCGCAAATTCAAGTTCGGGAATCGCGCGCAGCATCTTAAGCGGCTCGTTCATCGCGTGTTGCCCGTACAGCAAATGACATGACGCATCGTAAGTCGTGACGCTTTTGGGCAGGGCTGCGCCGCGTCTTAGGCCGGTGATTTCCAGTTGCTGACTGACATCCCGCACGCGTGCGCTGAAGCGTTGGGCACGCTTCGCATAATCCCGATCATCAATCAGCAAATGCGCGTAAGATGCGAGCATCGCACCGCAGCCACCGGCGTTGGTGATGATCGGGCGCGAATCTTCCACATTGCCAATACTGAAAGCTTCGATGTTGTGCCGCGCGAGTGTGCGTGCGCCTTCAAGATCGCCCGCATGAGCGTGCAACGCACCACAGCAGACTTGAGCTTGCGGAACATGCACTGCGCATCCGTTCGATTTGAGCACACGCATTGTCGCGCGATTGACACGTGCGAAAAGTCCTTCCATGACGCAACCCTTGAAAAGCAGCGCGTCTTGCTCTTTAAGAATTGTCGGCTTAACTGCATTCTTGCTGTTTGATTGTGCATCGTTCGTCTCGAATGGGAAATTATCGGACGACATTGTTTCATTTAACGCCACAGGGGATGAACTCTCCAACAGCGCCAGCGCAAACTCCATTTGTGGTGAAACGAGGCGTGCAATACGTGTTTTGAGCAGCAGCTTGATTATTCCTGCATCGCGCACAACACGCGCCAATATAAATGCGAAGCGCAAACGCGCCGGATGCAGCCACAGTTGATTGAGCGCGATGTGCAGCAACTTGCTCGAAAGTTTTCGCTTCGCTTCGACCGTTTTGATTTCGGCGCGTGCCGCTTCGAGCAGTTGACCATACTCGACGCCCGCCGGACATGCCTGCTCGCACGCGCGGCAACCCAGACAACGATTGATGTGGCGCGCGAAAGCTGGCGCGGAACTGTTCAAGCGATCTTCTTCGACGGCGCGCATCAGATAAATACGCCCGCGCGGGCTGTCGTTCTCATCGCCCGTGTGTATATATGTCGGGCACGCTTCGAGACACAAGCCGCAGTGAACACACGCGAGCAGCTTATCTTCTTCCGCCGCGAGCGCGCTCGTTAATGGCTTTGAAACTTTGGCACTCATCATCTCAGTAACAAAGAACCCTGCGTCTATCCAGAAATCTTGACGGTTTGCCTTCGCCGCGCTGAATTCGACGGCAACGCTTATTTTACCTCACTTATACCGATGCGACAGCTTCACCTCTAATCCTGCGATAAGCCTTCTTCGACAAGCGTGCAAAATTCTACGGCGCGGCTCTCAGCCCAATAGCGATCTTCTTTGCCCTGCGTGCGCGCCGATAGAAAACCGACATGACCACCGCGCCGTGGCGTAAGCAACATCACGTGTGGGTTGTTTGCGATTGATTGATCGCGGAACGAGTGGAAGGGAATAAACGGATCGTCCTGCGCGTGTATGATGAGCGTCGGCGTTTTGATGAAGCGTATGAGCGGCAGCGCGCTCGCACGCGCATAGTAATCTGCGGCGTTCAAATAGCCGCCGTCGCGCGCCGTGAAGCGTTCGTCGAATTGGCGAATCGTGCGCAATGCGCGCAAGCCGCCTGTGTCGTAAAGCTGCGGGTAAAGCTCTCCTTTGCGGCGCAGGCGACGGCGCAGGCTCTTCATAAATCTGTGCTGGTAAATTCTGTTGGCGCCGAGTTCGATGGCGTCTGCGCAGGCGCTTAAATCAAGCGAAGGCGAGACGGCGCACACGCCATGAATTTCCGGCGGCATGGCATCACTTTGCTCGCCCGCGAATTTCAGCACGATGTTACCGCTCAGGGAAAAGCCCGTGAGGAAAATGCTTGTGAGGCCGTCACGTTCGATTAGTTCGCGCGCGATGGCCGCGATGTCTGCGCTCAAGCCGCTGTTGTAAAGCGTCTCTGTGAGATGCTCTGTGTCGCCGCAGTTGCGCAGGTTCAAGCGCATTGTGTTAAAGCCCGCTTCGTAAGCTTTCGCGGCCGTGCCGATCATATAGTGCGAAGCGCTTGAGCCTTCCAGCCCATGCGAAAGCAGCATCGTCGGATGATCTCTACGTCGTTTCTGCCAACGGCAATGTGCGAGCAGGCGCACGCCTTCGGCAACATCAAAGAAACGCGCTTCGTCTCCTTGCAAGATGCGACGATCAAAGCGTCGCGGCAAAAGATGCGACGCGATTGTCTGCGCGTGATTATTAGCGAAGAGATGATGCGGCTTGAAAGGCTTTTGATCAAGCGCGCGTTTGATATTTTGAAGAGAGTTTGTGTTCGCTGTTTCTACGCGCAAAACGTTTCACAGTTCCCTTGTGGTAGCAATTAAAGATCACCGAAGTTAAAGCATACGTGTTGGTTCTGCGGGTCGCGGATCGCCTTCGGGCATCGGCGTGTCTGGCTCGCGCACGGGCGAGATGGGATCGCTGCCGGGCGGAAGCGGCACGGGGTGCGATGGATCAGGTTGCAGAGGATCGTGTGGATGCGTCGGCGGCAGACTTGGCTCTTCGTTTGGCACGCCCGGATCGGCTGGTTGCGGCGGGTCTGTGTTAGGGTTGCGGCTCATGTTGAAATCTCCTGTGGTTAAGGCGCGCGAAAGAAAAACGTGCGCGCGTCGTTTTAGCTTGTTGCTATACCTTGCGTGGCGCGTTGCATGTCCGCGACGACGAAGCGAATCATGCGGTAATTGATGTAATCCGGCAATTCGTCGCGCAAAGGTCTTAATCGCTCTGTGCCGAGACGTGCGATGGCAGCTTCGATCAACCCTCGGTCGGCCTGTGCGACGTAGCGGCTAACATCAACAGCGCGTCCCTGAAGAATGCAGTCCGCAAGATGCTTCTCGATTGTCATCCCCGTCAGCCCGCGCCGCTCGCCGATCTCTTCGATTGAAATGCCTTCGCAATAAAGCGCGTAGGTTTCGTCCATCGTGTTGGCTTGCGCGATTGGTTTCTGCGCGCCGGATGAAGTATACGCTGCGGCTTTGTTTATAGAAATCGTTTGCGCCAATGCAAGTTCGATTGTCGCACGCTCGCGCATTACTTCAGCGCCGAGTTCCGTGATGGTGACTGTCGGATATGCGCCGCCCGTAACTTTGAGACAACCGGCGGCAACAAGCGCATCGACGTAGCCTGCGATTTCATCCTGCGTCATGTCGCTTAAAATACCGTAGGTTGAAAGGCGTTCGAGTTTGGCTTGCATGACTGTTTTTGATTTAGAGCCACGAAGCGTAGCAGCCAAAAGAGTTTTGCCGAAGCGCCCGTTCATGCGCGTCGCACACGACAGTATTTTGCGCACAACGAGCGTTTCACCGTCGTCCAAAGGGCGCGCCGCCGTAATATTCAAAGCATCCGTCGTAGAATTACCTGCGCTTAACTCCGCTGCTTCGCGCTCGTGGCGCAAACGTGCTGCTTCGTTTAATTCATCTTCGAGATCGAGGCCGACGGGCGCATGTTGTTTGACGAAGCCGTCGAGTTTGGTCAGTGGATCGAGCGGAACGAAATTTTTGGATGCGCTTGCGCCGGACACATCTGCGGATTGTTTGGCGCAATTGCCGCAAGTGCCGCAGGCGGCTGTGTGGTTTGAGTCGCCAAAGTAATCGAGGATAAAAGCGCGATAACAATCTTCCGTATAGCAGAAACTAATCATTTCGCGCAGCTTACGTTGTTCGAGCGCGGCGCGGCGTGCGATGTCTTGCGGGCGTATGCGTAGGGAGAGCGCGGGTTGTTCATCGAGCATTAAGACACCACGCGTGCGCCTCGCAGGAGTGTAGGAGATGACACCGGACGATTGTAATTGCGCGAGCGCTCGCCGCATCGCCGCAAGATCAAGCCCCATCGCTTCGGCGAAATCTGCAACATCTAATTCCGCCTCGCTGCGTTCGTTCACGTCATAGCCGCCGAGAAGCCCGAAGAGCACCTGACGTGCTTTGGTTTCACGCGCGCCCGTTGACTCTCTCGCTTTGTGTGACGGCATCAGCAATCGAATAGCGGCGCGATTTTCGTTTGCGGCGCCGCGTTCGATGTGTCCGGCTTTTTCGAGAATGATAAGCGCGGATTGCACGGCCATTTCGTTGCGCACACTTGAGCGCGCGGCGATCTCTTTTGTCGAAAGCTCGATGCGTTTCTGGTTTGTGCCGACGAGCGCTTGATAAACACTCGTGATGATGTCGGGCGGCGGATACGAGCCTTCGATAAAATAATCCTGCGTGCGTTTGTCCGCATAGTTAAAAAGCAGCACGCAGGTTGAAGGCAGACCGTCGCGTCCGGCGCGCCCGATCTCCTGATAATAAGCTTCCATCGAGCCGGGCATCTGATAGTGTGTGACAAAGCGTATGTCAGGTTTGTCAATGCCCATGCCGAAGGCGTTTGTAGCGACGATCATCTGCGCCTGTCCCGTCATAAAAGACTCTTGTGCGCGCACGCGTGAGGCGTCTTCCATGCCCGCGTGATAAGCGACAACATTGAGTCCTGCGTCGTGCAGACGTGTGGCGACTTGTTCGACGGCCTTGCGCGTGGAAGTGTAAATGATGCCGGAGCCGTTTGTGTAACGTGCGGCGAGCGCTTTTGTGTGGGCGATTTTTTCGCGTTCTTTCTGCGTGTGAACAATTTTGATCGAAAGATTCGGGCGATCAAAGCCGCTGACGAAGGCGCGCGGTGTGCGAAGTCCTAATTGCTCGCTGATGTCGGAACGCACGTGCGGCGTCGCGGTTGCCGTTAAAGCGATGATCTGCGGGCGTCCGATCTCTTCGATGGCCTGCTTCAGGCGCAGATAGTCCGGGCGAAAATCGTGTCCCCATTGCGAAACACAGTGCGCTTCGTCAACGGCAAAGAGCGAGATGTTTGCGCCGCGCAAAGTCTCTGTGAAATGCCCGCTGCGGAAACGTTCGGGCGCAACGTAAACGAGTTTGTAAAGCCCTTGCCGCACACCGTTGATGCGCGCTTTTTGTTCTTCAAAAGGAATCGAGCTGTTGATGAAAGTCGCGGGCAGATTGCGCGCGTGGAGTGCGTCAACCTGATCTTTCATCAGTGCGATTAAAGGCGAGACAACGATTGTCGCATTCTCGTTCATCAGCGCGGGCAGTTGATAGCAAAGCGATTTTCCGCCGCCCGTCGGCATCACGACAATAGTGTCATGGCCTTCAAGCACGGCGCGGATTACTTCTTCCTGACCGGCGCGAAATCCGTCAAAGCCGAAATATTTATGAAGCGCAACGAGCGCATCTTCAATTGTCGCCATTCATGTGAGCCATCAACGAAAGTAGAGAAATATATTATAACACGAGCGCGCTGCGATGTGCGTCGGCGGCTTGGAGAGATACAGGCGCGACGGTTAAGCTAATAAATGAAATGACGAGGAGCGAAAAGAGCGATAAATGGAAAGCGCGTACAAAGCGCGATTTGATGATAGAAGTGTGGGAGCATCTTGACTGCGAATCAGTCGGCGCGAAGGAGTTGGAACAAATCGCGGGAGAAGTGCGTGAGCGGTTCGGCGCGGGTGCAGTTGAAAGCCCTGCGATGATCGCGCGGCTGCTGGCGGACGAAGGCGCGGAGTTGCGTCACGCGGAAGTGTTGGAGTTGGACGTGCGCGAGCGTAGCCTTGATCCTTACGATGCGATGTTTCGCAACGTGCTGAAATTTTCCACCTTTGAGCAGGCGGCAAACTCGATCAAGCAGTTGGATAATTTACGGAAAAAGTTTGCGCGCGAAAAAGATCAGGCGGGATTGCGCAGGGTTCAGGAAACGGCTTTGAAGGGCAAGCAGCGCGCCGCAATGATCGCGCGTAATCGAAATGTGGATGAACGAAAGCGCGCCGAAAAAGCAGAGATCGTTGAGTGGTTCACAGTGTGGCTGCAAGCGCCGGAAATTTTCAGCAGTTGGCTTGAACTGCGGCAACGCGCGGCGGATTTCCGCGAAAAATTTCCCGCATAAGACGCCACGCCTTGCGATGTTGTTTTGGTTGACGCGCCGGTCAGTACGCAAACGGACAGACGTGCGCTTCTCCGGTTTCTAAACTGTTTCGCAAACAATGATTTGATATTGTTCGAGCCGACCTTTGAATATCGCGCTCCGGCAAGTTATAAATCATGAGGAATTGTCGCGTGGAAGTCTCCGAATCAAACGACAGGAACTTCGCGCTACGCTCCCTTTACACTGAACTTTAGGACAGGAGAAATTTAGATGCGACGAACATTAGCGCTTCTGACGTTAACCGGCATGGCCGCCCTCTGGACGGGGTGCGGTGGAGCAGGTGACACCAACACCAATAACGCGAACAGCACAACGACGACCACGACCACTAATAGCTCAACCAGCACAACGGGCGGCACGACGACAGGCGGCAGCAACACGGCTGGCGGCGGCACGAGTTCGCCAAGCAATATGTCTGGCGGTAGCATGAACAGCAATAACATGGGCACAACGGGCGGCATGAGTAATGGCAACATGTCTGGCAGCAACATGGGTAACAGCAACATGGGTAACAGCAACATGTCCGGCTCCAACATGAGCAGCGGCAGCAACATGGGCGGCGGAAATATGAGTAATGGCTCGATGCGCAACGGCAATACGGGCGCAACGAATAGAGGAACGGGAACCGGCGCAGGCAATTCCGGCGGCATCGCAGGCAGTAACAGACCGTAATCAATCAGAGAAAGTAATAAGATAGCGTGCTTGCTGAAATGGCAAGCGCGCTATCTTATTTTCGCATCGCTTCAAAATGGGCGACCCGTCGGTTGAGTAGATTGTGCGAATAACGCGGCAGACTAATGAGCGACAATGCTCCGGCGGCTTGTCAGGTATTCCATTGTTTTGAAGTTATTGTGATACTCAAGATTCTGCGGGTCGAGTCGAATGGCTTCTCTGTATTCGGCTTCGGCCTTCGTGCGCTCGCCCATCCACATTAAATCAACGCCGAGATTGTTGTGCCATTGAGCGTTGTTCGGCTCTAATTGCACAGCCGTTTTGTGTTCCTGCGCTGCCTCTGTCCACTTGTTCATCCAGACCAAAGCCTTGCCCAGATCGCTGTGCATCTGCGCGTTGTTTGGTTCCAGCAGCACTGCTTTGCGGTGCGCTTCAACTGCTTCCGTATATTTACTTAACCGGAACCAATCGTTTCCGAGCTTGTTGTGTAAGCGCGCATTATCCGGGTCAAGCTGCGCGGCCGCGCCGTGTTCCTGCGCGGCCTTCGCCCATTCGTTTTGAGCCGCAAACTTATCTCCTTTTTCGGCGTGAAGCTTGGCTGCATCCATTTTACTTAGAGCGCCGCTCGGCGTGTTTGGGCTGCTGGTGACAGGTTGCGAAAGATGGCCGATGCTGATTAGGCAGACGACGATGAGTAGTGTGATTAAGCCGTAGACGATCCAAGGCAAACGCGTCAGGGTTTGCAAAGGAATAACATCCGGTCGGCGCTGAATGTGCGGTGTCGCCCGCGAGATTGTTTTCGCAGCTTTGGTTAAAGGAAGTGCGGCTTCTGGAATGAAGGTTTCCGGTGCATTGACTTGTGGCGACGGCGCAGAGACTCTCGGCGCTGCTCCTGCCGAAAATTGCCCGAAGGCATCTTCAACGTCTGCCGCTCTGATGTTATCCAACGCGGCCGAGAGTTGAATCTGGAATTCTTCAAATAGTTCGCCGACCTGCGTCGGGTCAATGTCTAACCAAGCGTCCGTTTGGATTTGCTTGTCATCTACAATCATTCCGGGAGTAGCCATATACACACACCGCTTTCGCTGCCAAAGCTTTTTTACAGATTACAATCAGTCATGCCGTTTTACTATTCTTCTTCCTCTGCGCGGATTCTGCCTTCGGCGCGCGCCTGCTCAACGATCTTCTGTGCGAGTTGGCCGGGCACCGCGTCATAGTGCGAAAACTGCATGTGGTAAGAGCCGCGGGCGGCGGTGATCGAGTTCAGCGTGGATTGATAATTGAGCATCTCTGCCATTGGCACCTGCGCTTTAATCATCTGCTGTTTGCCGCGCGCTTCCATTCCCTGAACGCGCCCGCGACGGGAATTGAGGTCGCCCATTAGATCGCCACTGTATTCCTGTGGCGCAAAAACTTCGACATCCATGATCGGCTCAAGCAGCGTCGGCTTAACTTTTTCCATCGCGGCGCGAAAAGCTTTGCGCCCCGCCGCGCGGAATGAATGCTCATCGGAATCAACTGTATGATACGAACCGTCAACGAGCACGGCTTTGAAATCGACGAGCGGATAGCCTGCGACGGCGCCGCTTGTCGCGGCATCAACAATGCCTTTCTCGATTGCCGGGCGAAAATTTTGCGGAACCGAGCCGCCGAAAATCTTATCCTCAAAGTGAAAGCCTTCGCCGCGCGGCAAAGGTTCAAAGATAACTTTGCAATCGCCGAACTGCCCGCGCCCGCCCGTCTGTTTCTTGTGGCGTCCCTGCACTTCGGCGCGCTGCGTGATCGTTTCCTTGTATGGAACTTTCGGTGGATGCAACGCGACTTCGACGCTGTAGCGCTTTCTTAATTTATCAATCACGGTTTCGACGTGAAGTTGGCCGGAGCCTGCTAAGAGGAATTCTTTGGTCTGCGCGTCGCGCGAGAAATGCAAGGCCGGGTCTTCCTCTAAAATCTTGTGCAGAGCGACGCTGATCTTTTCTTCGTCCTGCCGCGATTTGGGTTCAATCGCAAAAGCAATCGCCGCTTCCGGGTATTCAACATTGTCGTAAACAATCGGCGCTGACTTGTCGCAGAGCGTATCGCCCGTTTGTGTGTCCTTTAATTTAACGCAGGCGATGATGTCGCCCGCGTGCGCTTCATCTATTTTGTCCAGTTGCTTGCCCTGAACGGAATGAAGCGCGCCAAGACGTTCCTGTGTGCCGCGTGTTGAATTCAGTTCGGTAGCGTCCGGCTTGACGTGTCCGCTGATGATCTTCATGACGTTGATGCGCCCTGCAAACGGATCGGCGATGGTGCGAAACACGTATGCGGAGAAAGGCTCATCATCGCTGTAGCGACGCGTGAGTTCGCCCGTCCCATTAACCGCGTCGATGGCACGTCCGTGTTCCGCTTCGTGCGCCGCAGGATTCGGCGCGTAATCAACGATGGCATCAAGCAGAGTTTGCAAGCCGACAAGCGTTGAACTCGAAACGGCGAAGACAGGGCAAAGCCGACTATTAGCGATGGCCTTGCCGATGTTCTGCAAAAGGTCTGCTTCGTCGAGCGTTCCTTGCTCGAAATATTTTTCCATTAAGGCGTCGTCGGATTCGGCGATCACTTCGATCAGTCGTTCGCGTTCGCGGTCTACCACTTCGCGGCCTTCCGCCGGTATCTCGCATTCTTTGGCGCGTCCCGCTTCATCGAATTCATAAGCTTTCATGTGAACGATATCGACGACGCCTTTGAAATCTTTTTCACGGCCAATCGGCAAAGTAAAAGGAACAATCGCGCGGCTAAAGGTCGAGCGCGCAGAGTCAATGGCCGCGCCGAAATCCGCGCGCTCTTTATCGAGCTTGGTGATGACCATCATGCGCGGAGTCAAGAATTCGTTGGCATAAGCCCAAGCTTTTTCCGTTTGCACTTCGACGCCATTAACGCCGTCCACGACTGCGAGCGCGCAATCGGCGACGCGTAGAGAGGGACGCGCGTGCGCGATAAAAGCGGCGTAGCCGGGCGTGTCTATTAAATTGATTTTGGTCTCTTTATGTTCGAGATGCGCGATGGCGGAGTTAAGCGTGATTTTGCGTGCGATGGAATCTTCTTCATAATCTGTGACTGTCGTGCCGTCATCGACGTGTCCCCAGCGCGGCGTTGCGCCAGCCACGTAAAGAAGGGAACTGACGAGTTGCGTTTTGCCCGCATCGCCGTGGCCGATAATTGCGAAATTGCGTATCGAATCAGTTGGATAAGCTTTCATAACGCCACAAAAACTTCCTTTCAAGTTTTAGTTTTCGGCAAACGAGGATAAGCCGTTCCCGGACAATCAAAGTGTCCTGCAAAGTTCAGGCGAGATCGCGCTCAGTGTGAGCAGATAATCTATCCGAAGCGGGCTAGTGAAAGCAAGAACGGAAGACTAGCCACAGAGTCGAACAGTTTTCAGTTTTGAGTTTTCAGTTTTGAGTTCTCAGCACGGAGCTAACGCCTTATTACTGAAAACTGATAACCGAAAACTCAAAACTGTTTCCTTATTCTTCTTGCAGCCAATCGCGCGTGATGTCGCACCAGAGGGCGAGGCCGCGCCATGTGTCGAAGCGTGAATAGAAGCGTGCGATCTTTTTGTCTGTCGCGGCGCGATTATTGTTGTGCTTGCGCTTGAAGCTGGCGCGCACCCATGAATCGAGCGCGAGCACATCGTAGCGTCCGACGAGTTTTAGTAAATTCTCAGCCGCATAATCGCCGACACCCTTGACTTGTTTCATTTCGCGCTTGAGTCCGGCAGTCGGCAATTCGCTCGTGAGCCACGCTTCCACATCGAGCGCGCCCGATGCCACGCGTTCAGCCAATTCTTTGAGATAAGCTGCGCGATAGCCTGCGCGCACATCGTTTGTGTAGAAATCCAGCGGCGCATCAGCCATTGCTGCGGGCGTCGGAAAGGTGCGGCGCTTATCCTTCGCTTCGCGCCCGAGATTGCGAACTAACCCCGCGACCATCTTTTCCGTGAACGCCCAAGAGCAATTAGTCGTGCAAATCGTTTTCACTAAATCTTCGTAAACGGTTGCGGAGCGCAGCAGTCGTCCGGCGCGTTTATGTGCGATCCATGCGAAGTCTCCGTCTGCCGTCATCGCTTCATAGAACGAAGTTAAATCGTCGTCGAGCCGAAAGATATGGCGCACGTCGCCGGTGATTTTGTGAAGCGCTCGCTGGCTTAAACTCCGTTGCGGGATGTGTACGAGCAAGGAGTTATCATCATTAATATCTTCTGCGCTGCTGATGCGGACGCTGACGGGCGATTGTTTTTCGCCGATGTCAATCACGCATACGAGCGTCCACTTCGCGCGATCAAATTCGAGCGGCAGGAGTTGATACCAGCCGTGGCTCAAGACCGTGCGCTTGAAGCTGAAATCCGGCGGAGTGTTGATAAGGAGTTCTGTATTGTTAGGCAATGATTTTAGGAAGCGAGTTGGCGTTGTTGCATAAATAAGCTAAATAAGCTACGGAGACGGCAGTGCTGGTATCTTTAATGTGTGGCAAAAAAGAGAACCAAGCAACAGTACCGTCTCCGCAACTGGTCTGAATATAACAAAGCTC
>JAABUR0100001019.1_pt1 | contig 53636 bp, 19 predicted proteins | sample 5560091 | NCBI WGS metagenome assembly JAABUR01 (sample SAMN10711879, study PRJNA513375) | rock metagenome | isolation source: Antarctica rocks | place: Antarctica: Victoria Land, University Valley sud | reverse complement strand
TATAATTATCTCTAGTACTATCTCTATTAATCTATTCCTTCGCGCCCCTATTTATTATTACGGGAGGAGGCCTCGACTTTTAGTATAGTCGCTAAGTCGCCCTACGACTATTAATTCTAGGGCCTTTCTAAGGGTACTTAATAGCGCTATCGGACGGTACGCCTTAGGTACCGTATAGTCCTCCTTCTTCGGTTTCTTTAAGACGACCGTATTAGCCTTCTTAAATTCCCTCGGGTAGTAGCTAAGGTAGAAGCACGCGTTAAATAAATAAGTAAGCTCCTTAAGGAGCCCGTCCGCTATTAGCCTAAGGAACCGATTCGGGATCCTATTAATCCCCGGGGCCTTATCTTATTTTAGCCTACGGATAGCCTGTAGGACTTCCTCGCTTGTAATATTACTACTATTACCTACCGGTAGTAGGTATTTTATACTATCGATATCTGTTAGGTCGGCTTATAGGGGGGGTGGGAAGAATATCGTCCGCAGGACTTCTACTTTCTCCTTAAAGGTCTCGGCCACCCCTTCCCTATCGCCCCTCCTTAGAGGGGGGAACTTAGGGAGGGGCCGTGGCGACGAGCTATCGTTCCTCGCCTACTTAGCGAAGCCCTATATACCCTTTCAGGACTTAGTAGCATTATAAATCTTTCTTCTAAAGTCGATCGCCTTCTCTATTCTTAGTACCCTATTCCTTTCCTTAATAGCTGCGTTCTTAGCTCCCTCCGTAGTAGTATCTCTATACCTCTAGAATGCTTTTATACTTCTTGTAGCATCCTCGGTAGTATATCGGCATTTCGAGTTCTAGAAGGTCTTTCTCCTACCCCTAGGCTTCGCCTAGGGGACCGTCTCGTCTACGACCTCCTTCAGGCCCTATTATAACCGCGAGAGGTAGTTATCTATTTAGTTTATAGTTTCTAGTAGTTAGAGACCTAGTTTCCGGCTCAGCGCCTAAGCCCCTTTCCTGACTTCCTTAGGGTCCGCCGTCTTCCACGACCTCTTTAGTGCGCTCTACTACTCCTCTACTCTCAGGTCGAGCTCTATATATATAAGAAGGTAGTCGGAGCCGAATTATAGCTTAGGGCGTACCCGGCAGACCTATACTACGTCGAGAAGTCTAGGCGTAGCGAAGACTAGGTCGATCGCGCTCTTAAACCCCCTCGCCCTCTAAGTAACTATCCTATCTAGTAAGGCTAGGTTTATGTCGTTATTAGTTATAATTCCTGCCAGCTAGTCTACTTCTAGGTAGTATAAGAACCGCCCCGGGTTATTCCAGTTAGGGTAGTAGAGGTTAAAATCCCCTACCACGATATACTTACTAGGTCGCCCGACCTCCTCTCTTATAATTAGTAGGCTTGACGGGTTCTCGTTTATTACTAGTAATAGGCTCGAGTTATATATATTATATAACTGGAAGCGGGCTAGGTATTCCTTACCCTCCTAGGTAGGGAGCTGGAGCTTCAAGGTACTAACATCCCTTATAGGGAACTCTACCTCCTAGCTATCTACCTAAAGCCTCTTATTAATATAGAAGCACGTTCGTGTATCCCGCCTAGCTTTATACGCTAGGAAGAACGCCCCGGAGCTAGGGTTATAAGACGATCGGTTCCTAGCGTTATAATAGGGTTCTTATATCGCTAAGATATCTATTTCCTAGACGACCCTATCTTCTAGTAGGGTTATTATTATACCTATTTCGCTTCTAATATTATATTATAGTATCTTTAGGGTTAGTATACTAGATATCTGGATCTAGGGTACCGCTATTTACTTCTCGTATATCTATCTCTCCCTATTCGACCTATTCGCCCTCCCTAGCAAGATTAATAGCGCTATTCGCTACTATTTCTATAAGTAGCTCGTTAACGCTATCCGCCAGCTCCTTTCCGCTACTCGTCCTTACCTCTAATGTTTTCTAGCCTAGCTCCTTGACCATGAGCCTTCTAAAGGCAGGCGGCCTCCCTAGCCTATACCCGGGTCTCTAAAGCCCTAGCTACTCTCCGCTACTAGGCGTGTCGTACGTTACCTAGTCGGTTATAGCCTTTCTCTTCTTCTTTATCCCTATAGTTATAAATCCTTCAGCGTCTATTACCGCTATTACTCGCTCTCGCCTTATCCTATAGAATAGGGTCTTGTTCGCGACCAGCTATCTGGCGCGTTACCTCTCCCTAGCCCTTACCGGGCATTCGTTAGACTAGGAGGAGTGGCCCTGTTATTTACACGTAACACACCCTCGCAGGGCGTCCGTAGCCTTCGCCCCATGTTCCGCCGTACTATAGCCCTAGTTACAGTCGGCGTATCGGGTGTCGTTAGGGTAGTTACGGTATATATGCCCGTATAACTGACATTTAAAGTACTATAATAGCCTTACCCTCTATTCGTACCACTCCGCGAGTTTTATCTCGCCTACCTCTACTATCCCCTTCCTAATCAGGTCGTCTGCTATTACCGGCGACGCGACGCTTACTACGAGTAAGGAGTATACCTTCCTAAGTATATACGTACTCGTTAGCTATCTCCCTTCCACTATATCTAGGTTAGGGTAGAGGGCCCTATTCTCCCGTTAGATTTTCTCCTTAATCGCCTGTTAATCCTTCGTGTTAAAGATAGATATTCGTACTCCGTGTACTACTACGCCGAACGATTTCTTTACTACTACTACGGAGTAGTATATCGTATTTACCTACGACTACTCCCTTTCTAGTACTTCTCTCGCCTCTATTAAGGTGACCTGTAGTAGTATATCCCTACTCTTTAATCTATTCGCCGCTATAATCTCTAACGTATATTTATTACCAGTGGCCTAGAATACTATAACTAGCCTCTCACCTACTATCCCCGCTACCGCTTCCCTCTCTTTCTCGTCCTTTAGTACTACGAGTATCTGTCGTGCCCTCCTAGCCTCGACCGCCTTTAGCGTTAGTACGTGTAGGCCCCGTAGGGGGGGCGGTAGTATATTCCTCGTAAAGGGGTTCCCCTAGCTCTATTAGCCCTGTAGAGAGCCCTATCTTATTAGGGTACTGGCCTAACTAGTAGTCCCAGGCTTATTATATTCCTAGTCCCTTTCCTTATTTTTCCTCTCCTTTAGTTGGAGTTCCTCGATATATGCCTATACTAGGCTAATGCCCGCTATTAAAATCTTCTATCTAGACGCGTTTAGGTCCTTAAATCGCGTGTTTTTAATAGCCTCAAGGGCTGTTATTATTATAGTAGCCTAGCTACTTAGCCTATTCGTAGCTCTAATATTATTTATACGTCGTGATCTAAGTATCGTCGTATTCGCTAAGTCCGTAGGTAGGGTAAAGGCCCCCGTAACCTCTACCCCGACGCGTAGTCCTCTACTCTCCCCTTCCTCCCTAGTTCCACTACCTCCGCCTCTATTAGGCCCCCGATTAGGATCAGGCTATCCTATTACTCCTCTACTCGTCTCTTATACGCGTTTCTTAAACGCTTCGCCGCCTAGTACCTATACGTCCAAGCCGTTTTCCGCTATTTTAATAAGGGTAGTTTATATTAATAATAAGAGTAATATTAATATTAATAGGTAATATTATTATATAATTATATAATATTAGTTAAATAAACTAATATAAAAGAAAATCTTACTATATACCTTAAGGGTATATCCCTAAATTAGTACTTAAAAGAGATTAATAATTTTAAATAGCGAGCTTTTTAAAGAATACTATTAGCGGATTTTACTAATTAACTTACTCTAAGGTTTAAAATATTAGTATTTAAAGTACTCGATTATTTAACTAGGGAAAAGTACTCTATTACTAATATATACTAGGATAGAGATTTATAAGCCTATTTATAAAATATTTAACTATATATTATAGCTACTAGGGTAAATAATACTTATACCTAGCTAACTTAGGCCTAGAATTAATTAGATATTAATATTTAGTCTATAATAACCCTATCTATTAAGACTATTATATTCTAAGATTTCGTAGAAGAGCTAGAAGCTAAGTATAACTTATAGAAAGTTATAAATAACCGCCGTCACTTAAATAATAATAATTATAGAAGGTAGTTAGAGCTTAGTTACTAACTACTACTACTAAATATAATGCCTAGGTAATTCTATAATAATTAGTAGCCTTAAGGCTACTAAGGCTATTAAGGCGGCTTTTAACCTAGTTATAATAGCTATCTACTATACCTACTAATAGGGTATCTATAACGAAACCCGTTATAGGATAAGATAGCTAACTAGGTATAAATCTTTACGCCTTAGCCGGCGCTAGGTAAATAACTTATAATTACCGCTTTAATAGTAGAGGTAAGTAATTATACCTCTCCTAGCTAAGAAGTATAGGGCTAACCTAATTAAGGTAGATATAACGCTAGTCGCGGCGGTTATAATAACTTCTAAGGTAATTATAACCCCTATAAAGGACGGGGTACGTCGGTAAGATCTTAACTCGCTCCTATGCCCTTAGTAAAGGCCTTATACCCGTAGGCTTAGGGCTAGCCCCGGGGGCCCTAGGCTAGCCCTAGGCCCTCTAATCTTAAACTAAAGCGCCTAGGGCTAGCCCCTAGTACTATAAGAGCTTTAAACTAGGTACTAGGAAGTCTTTATCTTAGTTAAGAGCTTTCTAATATAATAAGTATATCTAAAGAGATAGAATATATATTATATACCTTAATTCTTACTTATAAGATATTATTTATCTAACTTATATCTTATATCTTATATATCTTATAATAACTAGTATATATAAATATTAAGTTATATCTTATATCTTATAAGTTATAAATACTACTATTATATTAAATATATATAGTATATTAGATAATAGTAATTATTAGAGGTATTTCTATTAAACCTATATCTTATATCTTATATACCTTATAATAACTAGTATATATAAATATTAAGTTATATCTTATATCTTATAAGTTATAAATACTACCGTTATATTAAGTATATATAATATACTAGATAATAGTAATTATTAGAGGTATTCTTATAACCTTTATAGCCCGTAGACCTTCTTATTAACTTTAACCCTTAATTATTATATATATTATATATACGTCTCTATCTCTTACCCTATTTATTAGGTAGGAATAACTACTTAAAGTATAAGTACTTTATTTAATCTATGTTATAAGTACTAACTATCTTTATTTATTAGCTTAAATAATAAGTTACTATTAACTTTAATATCTAAATATAAAGGTAATATTTAAGATCTAACTTATTAATATAATATTACTAAAACGCGCCTATAATATCTTATAAGTTAGATACCTTTATATTATTATAAACTACTTAAACGTTCTTCCCTTTTATATTAATAGTATCTCCCTTAAGCTACTACGTCTAAATTAGTAAGGTCTTTAAGTAATTATAAGATTTAATAAGTAAGGACTAGGATAAAGGGGGCCTATTAAGAATAGAAATATACCTTTACTAGGAGTATATAAACTACTATATTTATTCTAATAATTATAAGCTTCTTTAGTATTATATTAGGCTACTTATTAAAGCCCTTTTTATACCTTATAATATTAAGCTCTTTAATAATATTAATAATAAACTTAAACTTTAAAGTAGACTTAGCTAGTTTAATAAGTCTTTTAAAGTATAGATTATTATATTTATTATTTAATATTTTATATTCCTTCTATTATATCTATATTACCTTTAACTCCTTATCTTCTTTTAGTATAAGTAATAGCTCTAGGATAGATATAATAGCTCTTAGCTATTATACCTTTTAGAAGTATACTATATTTTTCTACTACTCTATTTTCCTAATACTACTAGTATCTACCTCCTATTAAATAGTTTACTCTTACTTTTTAAGGGCTAGGATAAGTAGTATTAGGAAATTAGTTATAATATCTATAACCTAGAGCCGCTATTTAAGTAACTATATAAGTAGTATATTAAATTATATTAAATTAGAATAATAGTTTAGTAATATAGCTTTAATAATAATATATAAGTAACTAATATACTCTTCTAGCTCTAGGGTAGTATTAATTATACCCTTATAATCTATTAAACTATTAAAAGCTAAGCTAATTACCTTAATTTTTTTTTAGTAAAGTCTATTAGAAGCTAGGCTTAGTAAGCTATTAACTCTCTTATCCTTCTTATAACTAATAGAATACTAGTTAGGTTAGTTAGAACTTTATTATATAAAGTACCTAAGATAGCGCTAAGTATAATAAACCCCCCTTAATTATTAATCTCTTTTTAACTAGTTATAAGCTTAATAGAGTCTCCCTTACTTAAGTACTATTTATTATATACGACGTCTATCTTAAATAAGGTAAAATTAGTATTAATAGGGTAGTAAGGCTTAAAACTTTAATCTATATAATATATAATAAACTAGATATTAAGGGTTTATTAATATTTATTATTAAACTAATTAGCCTATTTATTTACCTAATTATTAAGTACCTTTATTAATATAATAGTAATATTTAGTCTTTATTATAAAAGGAAGCTACTTATTAGTCTATTATAGATATACGCGTAGAGGAATAGCTATTAATTCTAAAATAGGTAGGTATTATTAAGATACTAATTATTAAGAAGGTATTAATTAATTTAAATAGTTCCTTAATTATATTTAATCTTACTTTATATAATATTAATATAGTATTAATATATAAAGTATATAATTACCTTTAAGGTCTAAACTATTATTTAAAGTAAGTTAGCTTTCCCCTCTTTATTAAATATACTTAAGGGCTTATATTAATTATTAACCTTTCTAAGTTCTATTTCTTTAATTATAACTATCCTATTAATTATAGAGTTCTTAAATTAAAGTATAATAAAGGCGGTAAACTCGCTTAATACCCTTTATTTTATTATTTTATTTTTTAAACTTCCCCTCCTAGGGCTTTTAATTAACCCTTAATTTATATTTTATATCCTCCTTTATAACTTTATAAAAGCGCGTAAACTATCTTAAGAGGTCTAAATTAAAATACTCTATTACCTTAATATCTCTAGTAGCTTATACCTATCTATTAATAAGTCTTAGCTCTATTTTTATAAATTAATTAAAGGGAGAGGACTTATTTTATAAATCTATCTACTATCTCTTTATTACTATCTACTATTATTATATTACTATTATATAGCCTATATATAGGATCCTTACTACTACTAATATTAATATACTCTTATTTTATAATATTAAGCTCTTTATTAAGTAGGTTTATATTTTATTAGGTTTTATCTACTATCTTTATACCCTCTTTAATTAACTTACCTAACTTACTTAGTAGTAGATAGGTATTTAGTTCTTTAATAATAGGAGGCTTAATAAACTTATTACCTAAAAGATCCCTTTAAATAGCCCGCGGAGGGAATAGAAATATATAATTAGATAGGGAATATTATTACGACCCGTAACCTTTAGAGGTAGTTAGGGTCTAAGGTGGATCTCGTAGAGAGGAGTATTAAGGAGAAGGCAAGTAGGCTTCGTTTTAAACTGGTCTGGTATAGAATTATATTTAGTATCTAGGAGATTAGTCTAGTAGATAATATAAGTTAAGCACGAAGCTCCTATCTAAGTAGGAAGGCACGCTTTCTATATAGATATACGAGATCCTGCTAAGAGGTATAGTTCGGTAGATTACTTAGTAATCTACCTGTAATATAGTTCGTCTAATCGCTTAGTAATCTACCTGTAATATGGTTCGCCTAATCGCTTAGTAATCTACCTATCTATGACGAGAAGTACTCTCGCTAGGCGTAGTATAAGAACCGTTCGGTATACTTGTAATATTAGGTCCCCCCTTATTAGTTTTCGTCCCGAAAACCTTGTAACACTATGCCTGCTAATAGATATCGTCTTCCTACTAAGTTCCGTTATCGTTAGTTAATAAACTCTTTTATCCCTACTAGTCTAATACGCGTATATTAAAACTATAATAAGGCACGTAGTCTAGAGAAGTATAAGGTTAGTAGTACTTCCGACCGATATATCGAATGCGCCTGTAAAGGCTGTAGTTGTAATCTTACGCCCTTCTCTCCCGCTCGCTAGGCCAGGATACGTGAATAAAAGGAGGAGAAAAAGAAGAAGGCGGACGAGGCTCTGGCTTACTTTATACGTTATAATAAGGAGGTATCCGCTCTTAAAAAGCAAGAGCGTGAGATAGTCGAAGGAGAACTAAAGAATATCGAGGAAGTAGAGGCGGACGAGCAGCTCGCCGCTATTAATTCCGATGACTTCCTTTTTAATATGTCTTCTAAGTAGATTGAGATTCCCTCGGATTTTAACTAGAGTGGTTTTATTAGTAATAGTGAAATTATTATAGGAGGCTCTAGTAGTTTATAAGGTTCTTAACTAGTTCCCAGGTATTTTCCGAGTCCTCGTATCCTTTCTACTTTACTAGGTAACTCTGACCTTTCTATAACAGAATTCTTTCGGCTTCGAATTCATTTTCTTCTTCTATTTTAAAATAGAAGGTTTCCTGTAAGGGAGTATTAGAGTCTACTTGTTCTAATATAGAGATATAGAATACTAGATAGATTTTAGTATTAGGTAGAAGCTGTAACTTATAGTTAACAGGTCCCTTCTCCTAAATTACTAAAAATAGTCCGACTTTAATATAGTCTAGTTTCTTGCTTAGTCTTATACTCTTTAAGTTCTTTATAAGGAGGTATGCTTTATCCCCCTTCTTTAGCTAAGGGCCATTTTTTTTTTTCTTATTAGCCGTTATTTCCGTTAAACTATTTCTTTTACAGATTTCTCCTTATATTTCTCTATACAGGAGTTTCATGTCTAATGCTAGCACTAAAGCTTTTTCAGCATCTGGTCCTCGCCTTAGGTCTAGAAGTAAATTCGCGTGTCTCCCGTAGTTAGCGAAGAATAGTAATAGCTTTATAGTATTAGATCTTTTATCGTTATATGCTAATTATACTATTAGGAGTAGCGAAACCTAATTATTTTGTCTTTTATTAACGTAGTATCTGAGATATATCTCTATTATTTGATTTATACGTTTAGTCTACCTATTAGTTTACGGGTAATACGCTATTAATATTCGCAACTTCGTTCTAATTAATACGATTAAGGTCTTCTAGTAATTTAATATAAAGAGCTTATCTCTATCTAAGGTTATCGACTCTAGTATACTATAATCTCTAATAAGTTTATCTAATAAAATGAACCCAAGCTAACTAGTATTATAGGTTTCTTTATATAGAATTATAATAGTATACTTAGTAAGTTTATTAATAATTACTATAATTAAATCATATTTATCGTTAGTTACCGGGTCGACTAACCGAGGTAGTTTCACGACGAAGTCTATTATAACATCCTTTTATAACGTGTCTAGGACTTCGGTAAACTGGATTTGCCCGTACTTAGCGTGTCTTATAGACTTGTTCTGCTGGTAATATATATATTCCTTGATATATTACTCGACTAATACTCGCAAGTTCGGCGTAGTATATATTCTCTAAATAAGTTCTAAGGTTTTAGAAACTCCTAGATGTCCTAGCAGAGGATTATCGTAGTAATCTCTAATTACTCCCTTAACCGCTTTTAGTAGTAAGTATAGCTTCTACTTATATAATAATAAGTCTCGGTTAGGTTATTACTTCTTAAGCTCTTTAGCTAAGGTATCTCTAATATATACTTCCTTTAAGTTAGGAACTACATGTATTATAACTTGAATAGTCGTAGCTAAGTTTCTCGTTAGTACTAACGATCTATTATTCTCTTATTTCAAGATAGGTTCTATTATAACGTCTTTTATTTATATATAGTTAGATCGTCTACTTAAAGCGTCTGCTCTTCTATTATCTTTGCCTAGGGTGTACTAAATTTTGAATTTATATTATCTAAGAAGCTTAGCCTATCTAACTTGTCGTCGATTTAGTTCTTTAGTCGTTATAAACCCGACTAAGTTCTTATAATCGGTAAAGATAGTAAGCTTAGAATAACTTTCGGCATATACTCTCTAATACTATAAAGTACAGATAATTACTAAGAGTTCTTTGTCGTATATATCGTAGTTTTATTCTATAGCTGTCATTTTTCGCGAATAGTAAGCTACTAGATGCTATTTATCATTACTCTATTAATATAAGCAGGCTCTAATTATAAGGTCCGAAGCATCCGTTTTAATACGTGCGGGTTCTCCGTTATAAAACGTATATAGTACGGGTGGATCTATATAAGCTTGCTTTAGTTTAGCAAATGCTTTCTTTTAGTTAGTATCCTATCGAAATCCCGTGTCTTTCTTCGTGATTTCTATTAGTGGTAAGGCCTTCTTAGAATAGCCTTCTATAAAACGTCTATTAAAGTTGGCGAATCCTAAGAACCCTTGTACTAATTTGATATTATATGGTGTAGGCTAGTCCTATATAGCCTGAATCTTTTCAGGGCTTATACGGACTCCTTCCGTTATTACTATAAACCCTAAGAACTTAACTAAGGTCTTATAAAACTCGCATTTCTCTAGCTTTAAAAGGAGTCCCGCTTGTAATAAGTATATCAATACATCTTATATATAAAGGATGTGTTCCTTAAAAGTCTTAGAGTAGATTAATATATTATCGAGGTATATAATCGCTATTTAATCTAAATATACTCGTATAATATTATTAACTAGTACCTAGCAGGTTACTAGTACGTTAGTAAGACCGAATAGCATGACTAGGTATTCGTAATATCTATACCGAGTTCTAAATACTATTTTCTATTCGTTACCTTCTTTTATTCGAATTAAGTTATAAGCTCCCCTAAGATCTAACTTTATAAAGATCTTCGCTTTAGCTAGCCGGTCCTATAACTCGCTAATATTAGGTAGCGGGTAACGATTTTTAATCGTTATATTATTTAACTTTTAATAGTCTACGTATAGTCGTAGTAATCTATCTTTCTTTTTTATAAAGAGTATCGGATATCCTGCTAGTGATTTAGATTCTCGAATAAATCCCTTTTTAAGGTTCTCTTCTAGGTACCCGCGAAGTACTAAGAGTTCCTTTTCGGATAACGTATAAATAGGTCCAAATATTAGTTCCTTCCCTAGTTCGAGTTCGATCTTATAATCCTAAGGTTAGTGTTTAGGTAGAGCTTTTACTATTATCTCTTTTATAAAGAGGCGTTTCTATCTTTAATACTCTTATAGGATATTAGGAGTACTATTAGTTACTCTAAGAACTCTAACTTATTAACCCTACGGACCTCCGCTAGTATCTATTAAGCCGGATCCTTATTTCTTAAGGCTATCCTTATTCGAAATTAAGGTAATATATGCCTCGACCGTCCTTCGGTTCGATTTCTTATCTACCGTCGTCCTCTATCGGCGTGTAGGGTGGAATCTGGCGATATTACTAGTTCACTTAAATTTAAGTACTTTTCTTTTCTAGTTAATTGCTGGGTTATACTTTTCTAACTAAGGCATGCCTAGTATAATATAATAAGTGGCCATCCTAACTATATCGAAGGACATTTCCTTATAATATCATTAAATTATAAATGGTAGCGAGGTTATCTCCTCGTCTATACTTCCTGTCGATAGTTTTAACCCGTCGGCCATCTATAAGTCATATAGATCCTTCTTCCTCCGTATTAGTAGGCCTACTAACCGTACTAACGCTTCGGAGATAAAATTTCCAGATGCTCTAGAATCTATTATTACTATGGTTCTCTAACTATTAATTCTAACCGGTATATTCACGTGTATTACATACTCTATTAAGCATAACTGTCGTGTTTTAGGGATCAGGACATTAATCTCCTTATACTTCCCCTTAGTATAAGAGATTACTCTTTTCCTAATTCGGGGAGAAATCCGGTAATTCTCTTTTATCGCATGTATTTCTTATATTTATCATGGAAACATGCGTACTATTCCGATAAGTAACACTCCTTTATATTAGTATTATACTTAAGGTGTTTATAAAGACTACTATACCATCTTTAATTATAATTTAGAAACTATTTACGACTTCTTTTTATTACTAAGTACTAATTACAGCTTAGGTTATTATAAGCCGTCTAAACTTTTCTACACGTGCGTATCCTAATTACTTTTCCCAAGTTTCTCTTTACTTAATTATAGATTAGGCACGTCGTATCTATACAAGCCGTCTAATATATTATTCTATATTATAGATATATTAAGTCGTTCCTAAATTCTTTCTATAGGAGTCTATCTAACACTTTCTCTTAGTAGAATTCTATTCTTTTCTTGAGTTCTGTCTGTAGATCTTTTAACGTGGAGGCGCGAGATTCTTTAAGGTATTTCCCCTTGCCCTTCGTAGGTTTATAGCTAAGATCTTCCCAGTCTAAATCGTCTTTTTCTTAGCCTTGCTTAGGATGTTCCTTCTAAGCCTAACTACCGTTACTATTATTATTAGAACCTAGTTCTTTTAACTATTCGTGAATTTGCGTAAGTCTTCCTTCGATTCTTCCGATATTTCTTTCTTTTCTAGTAATCTCTTCGCGTAATTCCTCTTCTCTAATTTTAAGTTCCTTAATATTTTTATCTATTAGCCGATTAATAAGTACTAGTAAATCTTCTATAATCGCATCTAGCTCTTCGTCGTCATACTCCGCCTCTAGTTAATCCCTTAGAGGTCTAGTCGTTTTAATTAGTATTCTCTCTAATACATTTAACTGTAGTCGTTTTACTATATTTTTCGACCTGTAGTCTTTAGCGATGTGGCCCGGTTTGCTATAGTTATAGCATTTCATTGCTTTTTTATCCCCTTACTACTTCTTACCCCTGAATTTTCCTTTTTACTAAGTAAAGTCTAATTCTATTAGTATAGGTCCGTAAGGATTATATTACATATGTCTTTTATTATAATATCCTCCGGAATAGATCCCTGCTCGTCTAAGTCTAGCGATACTACTATTATAACGTAATTCTATCGCAAGCTCGTGGAGTTAGTCGTCGATTCTTACTACGGCTTTGATGAGTATATCTAACGTATTATATACTACTCCGTCTCGCATAAATTCTTTTTTAATGTTGTCCTTTAATCCTCTTTAATATATTATTATAAGTACGTTATTATCCCAGTTTATTCTTATAGAGTATTATTAAAACTAAGTTAAATACTCTAATACTAACTTCTTCTACGTCAAATACTAGATAACTCGTATAGCTATACTTTCTTTATTCGAAGGTCTAAATATTCGTCTTATCTTAATATAGAAGCGAGTAAAGCTCTCTATCTATGCTTTAATAGCGACGTTATTACTATTATCGGGGCCCTCTATATATTATTTAAGATATAAGGCGGACTACCTCTAGGCCCGTCCTCTTATATAAGTCATTGTAAATAGTGGTTACTTACCTAATCTAATAGCGTCCCGGTTAAAGGAGAAGTATAGCTGCATTTATACTAACTACTCTTCTAACTTGTCCCGGTCGCTATAATATAGGTCTGGTTTAGTAATCTTAATACTATCCTTTACTTCAGCTATTATTAACTATCGTAAACCGCGTTCACTTAGGGTAGGGTTCCTTTCTCCTAAGGTACTTATCTTAAGGGTACTTAAAGTATTATAACCCGTAACCTTTAGAGGTAGTCAGGGTCTAAGGTGGATCTCGTAGAGAGGAGTATTAAGGAGAAGGCAAGTAGGCTTCGTTTTAAACTGGTCTGGTATAGAATTATATTTAGTATCTAGGAGATTAGTCTGGTAGATAACATGAGTTAAGCACGAAGCTCCTATCTAAGCAGGAAGGCACGCTTTCTATATAGATATACGAGATCCTACTAAGAGGTATAGTTCGGTGGATTACTTAGTAATCTACCCGTAATATAGTTCGTCTAATCGCTTAGTAATCTACCTATAATATAGTTCGCCTGATCGCTTAGTAATCCACCTGTCTATAACGAGAAGTGCTCTCGCTAGGCGTAGTACAAGAACCGTTCGGTATGCTTGTAATAAATATCTAGACTTAAAGAAGACCTTTAGTATTATATATAAATTAGCTATTTATCAGGGATTTATAAAGGTAAGGAAGAGGTATTACCTTTTTTAATAATATTAATACGCCGCTTAAAGATATTATTAAGTATTAAAGATTAAAGTAAAGTTATATATAAAATTAGTTCTTTAACCTTTATAACTAAATTCTTAATTATAATAGTTAATATTAGCTAGGCCCTTAAGTAGAGTATAATAAATTACTTATTATATAATCTAAGGACCTTAAAAGTAAATATTAATAGTAGGGTATAATATAACTTATAACTTAATTAATATCTTAAAATTATTAATATAATTATTAATCTTTATTCCTTTATTCTTAAAGGGCGTCTAGTTTATAAGTATTTATATCTCGCGATTAGTAGATAGTACTTAGGCGGAGAGTATCTTATAATAGGCCTTTAAATTAATATAATTTAAAGTGTCTAAGTCTTTAGTCTTAATATTCTTACTAAGAATATCCTTAATTAGATAGATAACTTAATTTTCTCCTTTAATATTATTAAGATATTAGTACTAAATAACCCTTTATATAAAGGGAACCTTCTCTCTCTTAACTATTTTTATATAGCTAATTATATATTTATTATCCTTTATACTTAACTTATCCTCTAACTTACTCTTAATCTTAATTACTCTCTATTTAATAGTATTAATCTTAATATCCTTAGGGGTAGTAACTTTATATTTTAAATTATTAATAAATTTATAATAGTTATATTTAAGTATTTTATTAAACTAGTTAGCTAAGATAGTATTAAGCGGTAGTCTAAGTATAAATTAGAAATAATCCTTTAATTATTAATATACTAGCCTAATAGCCTCTTAATTATAAGGTAAGGCTATATTATCTATATATTATAGACTAACTATTATAATATTATATTATATCTAGATATAATAATTATAAGGCTCTTTAATTAGGAGCCTTAGACTACTTTATATTCTCCTCTTAGTACCCTCTCCTTCCTTTTTTAAAAGGTATAATTAAAAGGCTAAGCCGTACTAAGTAAGTAAGTATAATAATAAGGCTTAAAGTTTAGTCTCTATTAGTAAAGTAGAAGTAGGACCTAAGGAGCGAGTAAGTAGATAAGGGAGAAGGTAGATTAAGGGAGAAAGTAAGTAAGACTAGAGAATAGCTCTTAGAAAGAGGGAGATATAATATTAATTAATATAATAAGGAAGCTTAAGCTACTTATAAATAAATAGAAAGGCGTAAGGTAGACTAAGCTATAAATAAGAGGAAAGTCTAAGTTAAAGGGGTTTACTTTCCTATTATTTTAGCTTATCTAGGGGGCATATTAATTAAATAGCTTATAATAGGTATAATTAATTATATTACTCTTAGTAGGTATCTATTATTATAATAAATATTTATATTAAGGCTTATAAAAGGCTAGGGTAATAATAGAGTATTTATATTTAGTAGCTAGGACGTATTAATTAAATAAATTTATTAGTATAAGAAGGAGTATTAAGGCCACTTATATAATTAATATTATCTAGTATATATCTTATAATATTATACTTTTATACTACTATTATCCCTAATAGTATTATCTATATAATAAGATAAGGTATTTATAGAAGGTTAAAGCCGTAGGAAGTAGTTAATATATAGGATATTAAGTATACTTAGTATATCTTATAATATTATATATCTTATATAACTACTATCTAAGAGTTAATTTTACTATATTATATATCTAGTATATCTTATAATCTTATATATCTTATATACTAGCCGTTACCTAATTTAGAAAGTATATCTTAAGCCTAGCTTATATCCGTTAATTCTATTATACTATATATCTAGTATATCTTATAATCTTATATATCTTATATACTAGCTATTACCTAATTTAGAAAGTATATCTTAAGCCTAGCCTACGTCTATTAATTCTATTATATTATATATCTAGTATATCTTATAATCTTATATATCTTATATACTAGCTATTACTTAATTTAGAAAGTATATCTTAAGCTTAGCCTATATCTATTAATTCTACTATATTATACGTCTAGTATATCTCACGATCTTATATATCCTATATACTAGCTATTACCTAATTTAGAAAGTATATCTTAATTAATTCTACTATACTATACGTCTAATATATCTCACGATCTTATATATCCTATATACTAGCTATTACCTAATTTAGAAAGTATATCTTAAGCCTAGCCTATATCTGTTAATTCTATTATACTATATATCTAGTATATCTTATAATCTTATATATCCTATATACTAGCCGTAGCCTAAATTAGAAAGTATACCTTACCTAGTACTTATCTATTAATTCCCTTATATAGTATATTTAGTATATCTTATAATCTTATATAATCTTATATATTAGCTTATCCGCCTGTTATCTAGTATATCTAGTAAATCTTATAATCTCTTATAATCTTATATATCCTATATACTAACTAGCCGTAGCCTAATTTAGAAAGTATACCTTAAGCCTAATACTCTATTAATTCTACTATTTAGTATATCTAGTATATCTTATAATCTTATATATCTTATATACTAGCTATAGCCTAATTTATAAAGTATACTTCTTAAGTAATAGATCTAAGTACTATCCTCTCTATCTATTATCTAGTATACCCTATTATATTTTATATATAATATATAATTTCTAGCTCCTAATTTTAAGCGTATCTAGCGTATCTAATATATTTAATAATATTAAGTATCTCCTAGTACTTAATACCTTAGCTCTAGTATCTTATATTATTAGGCTAGATTTATTATAGATATTATAAGTATTTCCCTTATTATATATACTATTTATTAGACTAAAGATAGCTTATATTATTATATAGTAATCTCTAAAGCTTCTTATATTTTCTTTACCTCCTCCCTAGCCTTATTTCTAGTCTTTATAAACTAAGCTATTAGCTAGCTTCGCTTTCCTTATATATTATATATCCTTCTATCTATTTTAACTTTTAAGTACTATAGAACCTATATATATATCTTATTCTATTACCTAATTTTATAAATATAGAAGATTACCTATTATATAAGTACCTCTAAGTACTTTATATTAAGTATAATAATCTTCCTTACCCTTATTAAGTTAATACTAGTCCTAATTAGACTTATTATAGAAATAAGAATATTATACTCTAAGTCTAGGTTACTACTAGGTCTTTATTAAAAAGCGTTAATAATCTCCTATTAATTAGATAGTTATATATTATTATAAACTACTCTAACCTTCTTCCCTTTTATAATAGTAAGATCTACCTCTAATTATTATATTAGAGTTAATATAACCTTTAATAACTTAAGGTATTTATAATAAAAAGGACTAGGATAAAGGAGGGCTATTAGGTATATAAATATACCTTTACTAGGAGTATATAAACTATTATATTTATTCTAATAATTATAAGCTTCTCTAGTATTATATTAGGCTACTTATTAGAGCCCTTTTTATACCTTATAATACTAAGCTCTTTAATAATATTAGTAATAAACTTAAACTTTAGAGTAGACTTAACTAATTTATTAAGTCTTTTAAAGTATAAATTCTTATATTTATTATCTAATATCTTATAATCCCTCTACTATGTCTATATTACGTTTAACTCCTTATCTTCTTCTAGTATAAGTAATAGCCCTAGGATAGATACATCGGCAATTCGGGAACCCGGCCCTGGAAGCTCAGGCAGCTCAACCAGCCTATACGGGAGGACTTGTGCTCAGGAGTTATCGTGCTAGCCCGAATAGGAAATATTATAAGTATTACGCTATATATTACTAATAAAATAGTAAACTAGGCTAACTTTAAAGTTTAAGCTAAAACGGACTAGTACTCGCTAAGATACTAGCTCCTAAAGTTAGAGGTTTTTAAAACGAAGGAAAAAAAACTTCTAACTTTAGGAGCTAGTATCTTAGCGAGTACTAGTCCGTTTTAGCTTAAACTTTAAAGTTAGCCTAGTTTACTATTTTATTAGTAATATATGACGCAATACTTATAATATTTCCTATACGGGCTAGCACGATAACTCCTGAGCACAAGTCCTCCCGCACGGGCTAGTTGAGCTGCCTGAGCTTCTAGGGCCGGGTTCCCGAGTTGCCGATGATATAACAGCTCTTAGTTATTATACCTTTTAGAAGTATATTATATTTTTCTACTACTCCGTTTTCCTAATACTATTAGTATCTACCTCCTATTAAATAGTCCGCTCTCGCTTTTTAAGGGCTAGGATAAGTACTATTAGGAAATTAACTATAATATCTATTACCTAGAGCCGCTATTTAGGTAATTATATAAGCGGTATATTAAACTATATTAAAATAGAATAGTAGCTAAGTACTATAGCCTTAGTAAGTATATATAAGTAAGTAATATAATCTATTAGCTTATCTATTATCTAGAACGCGCTTATAACTTTTATTAATTTATTAAAAGTTATATAAATATCTTTAAAGTTTTTTAGCTTAGCTTATTAAAGATTATTATTAAGCTAGTACTAATCCTTATATCCTATCCTTATTACTAATAATATACTAGTAAGGTCTAAAGGTACCTTTATCTAAGGGGTTCCTAATATAGTAATAATTATATAGGACCTTAACTAAGCTTTAATTACTTTTAAGATAGTTATAAGCCTTATTAAGTCTCTTTTAGACTTATACTATTTATTAACTACTATATAACTAACCTTAAGTTTTAGATATAAGACTTTAATAGGTATAATATATCTTCTCTACTTAATATTTTAATACTTAATTTTAGTAAATTAGCTTTAAACTTACTTAGTAAATACCCTTAGTATTATAATTAATATCCCTTACTAGTTAGTAAAGGTAGGTAGGAAGCCTTTATCTATCTTAAATAGGTTTAACTTAATATTAGTAGGATAGTAAGGCCTAAGATTTTAATTTATATAATATATAAAGAATTATATATTAAGTATTTCCTAATAATTATTATTATATTAATTAACCTATTTATTTACCTAATTACTAAGTAACTTCGCTAGTATAAGGATAAGGTTTAGTCCGCGTTATAAAAGGAAGCTACTTATTAGTCTATTATAGATATATATATAAAGGAATAACTATTAATTCTATAATAGGTAGGTTTTATTAGATTATTAATTCTTAGGAAGATATTAATTAATTTAAGTAGTTTCTTAATTATATCTAATCTTACTTTATATAATATTAATCTAGTATTAATATATAAAGTATAAAATTACCTTTAAGGTCTAAACTATTATATATAATAAGTTAGCTTTCCCCCCTTTATTAAATATACTTAAGGGCTTATATTAATTACTAACCTTTCTAAGTCTTATCTCCTTAGCTAGGATTATCCTATTAACTATAAAGTTCCTAAATTTAAGTATAATAAAGATAGTAAAGTATTAATAAAAGTAGGCTACTTACTTAATACCCTTTATCTTAAGACTTAATACCTTAAACTTCCCCTCCTAGGGCTTTTAATTAACCCTTAGTTTATATCTTATATCCTCCTTTATAACTTAGTAGAAGTGCCTAAACTATCTTAAGAGGTTTGAATTAAAATACTCTATTACCTTAATATCTCTAGTAGCTTATATCTATCTATTAATAAGTCTTAGCTCTATTCTTATAAATTAATTAAAGGGAGAGGACTTACTTTATAAATCTAGCTATTATCCCCTTATTACTATCTATTATTATTATATCCTTATTATCTAGCTTAAATATAGAATCCTTATTACTATTACTATTAATATAATCTTATTCTATAATATTAAGCTCTTTATTAAGTAGGTTTATATTCTACTAGGTTTTATCTACTATCTCTACGCCCTCTTTATTTAACTTACCTAACTTACTTAATAGTAGACGGGTTCCTAGTAGTTTAGGGGTAGGAGGCTTAATAAACTTATTACCTAGAAGATCCCTTCAAATAGCCCGCGGAGAGAATAAAAATATATAATTAAATAGGGAATATCTAGACTTAGAGAAGACTTTTAATACTATATATAAGTTAGCTATTTATAAAAAAATCTATAAATATAAGGAAAAGGTATTACCTTTTCTAATAATATTAATACGCCGCTTAAAGATATTATTAAGTATTAAAGATTAGAGTAAAGTTATATATAAGATTAATTCTTCTTTAACCTTTATAACTAAATTCTTAATTATAATAGTTAATATTAGCTAGGTATATAAGTATATTATAGTAAGTTACTTATTATATAATCCTAGGACCTAGAAGTAAATATTATTTATAAGGTATAATATAATTTATAACTTAATTAATATCTTAAAATTAATAGTATAATTATTAATCTTTACCTATTTTCTATTAAAGGGTATCTACCTTATAAGTACTTATATCTCGCGGTTAGTTAATAGTACTTATATAGAGAGTATCTTATAATAGGCCTTTAAATTAATATAATTTAAAGTATTTAAGTCTTTAATCTTAATATTCTTATTAAGAATATCCTTAATTAAATAGATAACCTAGTTTTCTCCTTTAATATTATTAGTATATTAGTACTAGATAACCCTTTATATAAAGGGAACCTTCTCTCTCTTAACTATTTTTATATAGCTAGTTATATATTTATTATCCCCTATATTTAACTTACCTTCTAACTTACCCTTAATCTTAATTACTCTCTATTTAATAGTATTAGTCTTAACCTCCTTAGGTACTCTAATTATATACTTTAAGTTATTAATAAAAAGCTAATAATTATATTTTAATATCTTATTAATTTAGTTAGCTAGGATAGTATTAAGCCGCGGTCTAAGTATAAATTAAAGATAATCCTTTAATTATTAATAGACTAACCTAATAGTCTCTTAATTATAAAGTAAGGCTATATTATCTATATATTATAAACTAGCTATTATAAGCTTATCTAAGACTTAGCTAGTAAAAGCGCGATATTCTTCTATAAATATATTTAAGCTAAGTTAGGTTTAATTATTTTTAGCTTCTTTATTCTTTTAAATAGTATAGGGATCCCCTAGGGTTTACCTATCTCTCTAATATTATTTCTATTTTTTAATACTCCCCTAATTAAGGAGTATAAAAAGCTAAAGCTACTAATTTAAGTCGGCGGATTTATAGATAATATCTATCTACTAGCCTATAATAGGAGTATTAAACGGAACTACGAGGTTCTAGATAAAGCTTATAAGGTATACCTGCGGTAGGCGAAGACTTATAAAGCCTTATTTATACTAAAGAAGTACGAGCTCGTTTATATAACCCGTAGAATAAAGGGTATAAAGATAGACGTAATAGTTAAGCTTAAAGGAATTAAAGTTAAACTAAAGATATTAATTAGGGTCCTAGGACTTATACTTAATAGTAAGCTAAATTAGAATATATACCTAAAGAAGGTATAAGCTAAGATAGATAACTAGATTTAGGCGCTCTACTACGTTACCGGCTTAATATAAGGCGCGGTTCTACCGGTTAGTAGGCTTATATACGCGGTAGTAGTAAGGCTTATAATAATATTCGCGGCGCTAATATAATATAGCCCTAAGAATACCCCTAGGGTAGTAGGGAAGTACGTAAAGACCCTGATAATAATCTAGAATAAAGGACTACGTAAAGTACTAGGGGCGTATAAGGCTACCCTAATTCCGGTCCTTAAAGTAGAGGCGGGAATCCCGTCGGTAAGAGACTTCCTTAATAAGGCCCTACTACGGAGTAAGATCCTCTAAGGGATATATAAGATAGTCCTGAAAGGGAACGCGAAGATTAAGTCTCGGTTATAATTAAAAAGGGGTAGGAGGCTACGCCCTCCGCTACCCCCGTTAGCTAAGAAGGAGTCTTAGGCGAAGTAGTCGCTAAACGGGGTACTTAATAGCCCGTCGCTATAGAAAAGGATGCTAACCTAGTAGGAAGGCCGGTAGTAGGGCTGGTAGCGCCACTACTAGCGGGGATTAGAGGGCTGAAACACGAGCCTAGTATAGAAGGGGGACCTAGTAGGAGGGAGATAGGACCTTTATAAGGGCCTAAAGAAGCCGGAGAGCTCTATAACAGTCTAGTTATATACAGATAAGATTAGGTTTAACTACTTCTTATTTATTAGGAAGGTTCCTAGGATCCTAAGTCCTAGCTACCCGTACGGGGCGGTAAGGTAGACCGGTAAATATATCCTACTATTCTATCCCGACTATTATACTAGTAGGAGTTAGATATTACTAGAGGCTAGGTTAGAAGACTATAGTACTATTCTCTTATTACTAATAGGGATAAGGGCGGCGGCGAGGTAGTTAACTAGGTTAGGCGCCCTCTACTAGTTTATACTAGTAAAAGAGATATTAGCGAGAACTAATAGAGAGGAAGGGCTTTATACTAACTAAAGAGAAGAGAATATAGTCGACGAAACCTTAGTATTATAGACGGTAGACCCGACCCCTTAATATACCGCCCTAATAGTAGGCCTATTAAGGGGGGAGGGAAGGAGCCGAATAATAGTATAGCCTGCAGATAGTAGGTAGAGTTTTTATCCCTTAGCTGGGTTTCTCCCCGAACGACAGGTACGCTAGGCGTACCCCTTAAAGAGTCTACCCTTATTAGCTTTAGCTAGTATAGGAGTATAAATAATTAATTAATTAATTAAACTCTACCCCTTTAATAAGACTATTTTATAGGATCCTTTATTACCTTTTTTATAATTAGCTTTAATACTATTATTTAGTATTAATTAAGTTAAGTATAAGTTATTAATATTCTACTTAAATAGATATATTTATTAATACTCTACTATAATTCTACTCTACTTTAGGAAGATTTATAGTCTAAGAGATTAATATATTTATAAGAAGATTATTAAAACTAGTTTTATTACTTATATTATCTTTAATTACTCCTATCTTTATAAATATTATATTATAAGTTTAAGTTAAATATATAAGTAATAATAGGCCTTTATATACTATTTATTAATTAAATAGTAGTAGATCTTTAAGTAAAAGTTAAATTTAATAATTAAAATTAAATAATATAATATCTCCCTTATAAGAATTATTATTTTTATTAAGTATATTATATAGGTTTTACCTACTATTATAATTAACTAGGAGTAAGCCCTAGCTAATATCCTTATATATATTATATAATAGATAGATTATATTATCTCTATTATTATTTATAAGGGTTATACTTTTATTAACCCTATCTTATAAATACTTTATAACCTTCTCCTATCTATCTTTACCTTAATTAAATTATATTAATATATAAAGATTAAAGTTCTTTATAAAAAATATTAATATTTAATAAATTAATATTAATTATAAAATACCTTTAATAATAAGGCCTTAATATAGGTAATCTATCTTCTTATTTAAAGATATATATTCCTTAATTATATAATAGATTATTAAAAGTAGAAAGTAGATTATCCTAAAGTAGAATAACTAAAAAAAGTACTTTATAATTACTAAAAAGCTTAAATTAATAAATATCCTTTTATAAAATACTTTAATAATTATATTAATAATAATATTAGCTTAAAACCTTATAATTATTTAATAAATTAAATTAACTTTAATTTTATTTATCTACCTTCTTTAATATTAAACCTTTAGATTATTTATATTATAATATATAAAGATATGTTTATTTAAAAGTTTTATAATAAGTTTATAAGACTACTTAATACTTAAGAAATAGTAATATAACCTAATTAGAGTTTTAATCCTAGGTATAATATAAGATTAAAATAAATTTATATTATTATAAAGCTATTATTATATTAATAATTAGAAATATATTTCTCCCTACTAACTTTTTATACCTTATATACCTTTAAGATATTATTAATATTTAGTTTATAATTATATTATTATCCTATCTTTTTAATATAATACTTTTATACTTTAATTATTATATTACTAAAATTAGCTAGATTATATTTAAGCTAAGGTATATACTATTTATTACTACTACTAGTAAATACTAGTACTTATAAGTATAGTATAACCTTAGATAAGATAGCTTTATAATCTATTATAAAGATATTTTATATTCCTTTATAATACCTTAGCTAATCTTATAAGAAATTATATCCTTACTTTTCTTTACCCTTAAGTACCCCTACTATTAGCTTATTATAATTATAAGGTAATTATAGTCTTTAAGCTCTTAAGAGGTTCTTATTTAAGGATAGGGACGTAGTATTATAAGGGGATCTAATATAAGATATATACTTTAAAGTAGATAATATTATATTAAGTCTTAATTACTAGACTAATTATAAAGTTAATATACTACCCTTTATATTAATAATAGTATAAGCCGCTTCTATTAATATAATAAATTAATATAAGAATTTATAATATAATATACCCTCTTTATTAATTATATCTTAATAGGTTCTTTATCTAACTCTTCTTTATTAATAATATAATTATCTTATCTCCTTTATTTTAAATTTAAATCTATTATATTTAATAATAGCCTTTACTTTATAACTATTTAATTCTCTTAAACGCGGGATTTACTATTACTAATCTTACTATTATAGTTAATACTATTAAGTATATTAGATAAATTATAAGCTCTGCTAGCCTATTTAAATAATTAGTTCCTACTATAAATAGGTATAATATTATAAGTATAAATATTATATAAAAGATTAGGAGCGGCTTAAACCTCTCTTACTTCTACCTACCCTTATTATAATAAGCCTTTAAGATATTATACTTTAATTAGGGCGAATAGTCTTTAATTTAATAAGATAAGTATTTCTTATAAAAATAGGGGTATTTAAGAATAATAATATAGTAGGTAAATAAGTTTATAAAAGAATATTTAAGAAATAAGGAGGTAGCTTATTATTAAAAGAAGAATAAGGGGTAGAGATCTAATTATATATTATATACTTTTTATATATTATTATTATTACTTTTAAGCTAGAATAAATTAGATTTAATAAAAATCCTATTTAATATATAAATATACTAGTCTATTATATCTAGTATATCTAATAAGATTTAATATATAATTCTCGTATTTTAATTATTTAAACCCCCTAGAAATTATTAGATATTTATTTAGAACTTATAATAAATATAATTACTTTAAAATACCTACTCTCTTATTACTATCTTTTATTATTTTAAAGCTTTACTCTTTTCTAGTATACTATCTCTCTAAATTAAAATACTTAGCTTTAATTATTATATATAATAGATAGTATAAAATAATACTTTTTACTTTATCTTAAATTATACCCCCTATCTAATATTCTCCCCTTTATAATAAAATAAATACCTAAATTAGAGGTAGATATTATACTATTAATAGTATCCTAGCTAGTCCCTCTTTCTCCTTAATTACTATTTATATAATAACCTTATAACTATTTATTTTAAGATATAAGTCTATTAACTTATAAATTATTATAAATTATATATAATTTAATACCTTAAGATTAATACTAATATAGTAGTTAATAATATAATAAAGGTAGTACTATATTAAGTAATTTCTTAAGAGGTAAAAGGTACTAATATACTTACTAATATTTATACTACTTATAATAAATAATTCTAATCTACCTTAGTATAAATTAAACTACTTAAGGAGGAATTAGTCTCTTTATAAATAGATAAATATTATTAGTAGGAGAGAACTTATAAAGTATATTAAAATCTTAATTATACCTATTCTAAAGTTATAACTTAGGATTCTACTCCTAGTATAAATAGCCCTCCCTTTATTTATAATAATATTATTAATAATACCTAATTAATCTATTAAATACCTAGGATAGTTATTAAAGTTATATAATAGGAGGAGTAATAATAAGTTCCTTTATTTAATTATATTAATATCTCTTAAAACCTAAGTTATTAGATAGTTAACTTTATATAAACTTTAACCTAGTTATTTATTATTATTATCCTCTTACTATTTTAACTATAATCTTATAAACCTAATAGATATAGAGCTATTATAGCCTTAATCTTATTAGCCTTTTATTATTTATAAGATATCTTCCTCCGCTTCTTTAAGCTTATAATTATAGGTATCTTTACTCTTTTAAACTTTTATATATACGCTAGAGGTATAGAGGTTATATATAAAATAGTATTTATTATTATATTATATCTCTTAGGCTAATTCTAGCTATTATTATTTTCTATATATCTCTTATAATTAGTAGGTTATAAAGTAGTAGATATAAAGGTTTATATTATTAATAGTAGCTTAATATTATATTATATAATAGAGCTTTTATATTAATTTAACTTATACTTATTAGAGTCTAAATATTTATTAATTACTATTAATTATCTTTAAGTAAAGCTTACTATTTAATAAGTTATTAATTATAAAAAGTAATTAGTTAAGCCCTAGTAAATATATTTTAAATAATATATATCTCTAGGATTAAGTATTTATATATTTTATTCCCCTAATTTATTTAGGCTTATAAAATATAAAATCCTAGTTAATATTAAATCTAATATCTTCTTATAAGATTTATATAAATAAATTAAAGTATAAGTTATTTATAGTAATCTTATTAATAGCCTTATTAGATATAACTAGGTCTTAAGGCTTATATATCCTAATTTTCCCCTTATTCTTCTTATAATAGCTAATATTTATATTATTAAAGGTAATATTATATAGTTAAAGTATTAATATTATTCCTCTTATAACTATTAATATAATATTAACTTTACTCTTATAATACCTTCTTTACTTTTTATTATTATTATATTTCTAGGCTTAATATATTAAATATTCCTCTTTTTAAGCTAGATTAATATTATTAAAAACCTTATAAAACTATTTACTTAAACTGAATCTGGGTGAAAAGGTAGCCGTTTCCGGGGGATCTGGACGCTGTTTTTACGCTCCCTCTGCACCGGCCCCCCGGCCGTGCCCATGCCGCCTTATATTTCTCATGCGCCCGAGGTTCGATGCCTGCGGTTTTTTAATCCCCGCAACGCCACGCCGTCCCTGCAGTTAATTCCACTTGTGTCTCCAACCCACCTGTTCAACATCCGAAGCTCGACCTTCCATGTCTTATGTGGGCTCGAATCGTTCACGGACGCTGCGGCGTGGAGCGCGAACGATGAAAAGGAAGAGGAGTGCAAGAGAGAAGAGAGGAGAAGAGGAGACAGGGTCACGCTAAGCGCCGCATTCGTTTCTGGAGCACTTCCACGCCTATAAATACCGGCCTTCTCTTTCCTTCCTCTCCAACTGACTTCCCCCTTTGCATTAGTGTACTTGAGAATCTTCTTCTGTTCAGTCTCTACTTTGGCTGCTCTCAGAATCATCTGGGATGGTTCGTCGAAAAGCACCGCTCCAAGCCCAGAACCGGCACCCAAACTCGTCTCACGACGCGTTCACTGGAACCAAGCTCTCCGCTCGAGAATATTACAACCAACGATTTGAGAAGGTCGATAGAAACCATCGATCGACCACCCTCTACGCTGATACGACCAATCTTCACATCGATCGTCTTGAGGGATTGTGGAGAAGGTCAGTCACTTCCAATGTTCGTTCTCTGGTGATTTTGCTCACGTCGTCGATCTTCTAGGTATTGCGAGGTCGTCGATATCGATCCTTACTACACACTCAAGAAATCTACGGAGGGCCGTATCAAGAACTTTTTCCATTGGTTGTGTAACAATTACTCTGTCAAGAAAATCAGTTCGGTCGAGACCTACTGGCATCAACTGAGTCAGTTATATATCAAATGGAAGGGTCGACGAATCAACCCGTTGACCTTGAAACAAATCTTCGATGTAAGTGGCCGGGAATGTCGATGCTCCCACATGATTGACAAAGGAATAGTTCATCAACGGTTCACTAGCCGAAGAACACGGGCTGGACGACAGCGAAACGGACAAACCTCTCTTAGATGCGGAAGACTTCCTGGAGGTTTTACGCTGTCATTGGGTGACGGACACAAATACCTTTCCCCATGAACGGCAACGGGTTCAACTTGCGACGATCTTGCTGGTCGCTGCGTTCACTGGATCCCGACCAGGAGCCCTTCTCGGAATCACCTATCGGGACCTGGATTTGTTCGTTCAGCGCGATAAGACCACCGGGGAAGTGGCGCTCACATTGCAGCTGAAACTCACCAGAACCAAGTCCCGTAAGAAGCGCAAGAGACCGTGAGTGACAGCCAGGAAACCGAGTCCATCAATCTGACTAGCCTACAGTAAAACCTACACATTCTTTATTGATACGAATCCTTTTTTCTGTGCGATATCCCACATCATCAGCCTCGCCTGCGACGACGATGCCTACCTTGCTCCCGATTTGACCCCCGAGAAAGTTCTGATGCTGGGCGTTCGAAAGGGATTGAACTGCCAACCCATCCCGTGGAAAGAGGACGTGCTAGACGTTCCAGTGTTTCGTTTGCCTGTGCAAACAACACAAGGATTCCAAATCTCGCCCGACACGGCGCTCCCCTACGATAAGTATCACGACTGGGTAAAACGGTTAGGAGAAGAGACAGGCTTCGTGCAAGTCTTCACGACCTATTGTATTCGGCGGGCGACGGGGAATGCCATCAACGGTGAGTCTTGAGACTTCTGGTTCAAGACAGCAATGATGACACGATCATCCATCAGACGACCCTAATTCCAACGAGGCTGTCCGCAACCTGGTCATGGACCAAACCAACTCGACCGTTTTCCACCGCAACTACTTGTCCCGCATGATCCGGTACCACACCCAAGCCGCATACCGGGGCACGGAGCCTCGTACGGAGCTGATTCAAGCGGCCAACCGGATGAGCCGACTGATCGACCCGCGACGACCCAAGGGGCTGACCGACGGGCAGAGAGAGTCTCTCCGTCAGGAGGCAGAAACCCAGGCGCTGTGCTACCGTCGAGACCAACTCTACCACCGCATTCGATCATCAAAGTTCAAGTTTCTGTACCGAGCAGAAGGAGAACCGATTCACGACGAGTATCGGGAAGCCAAACGCGCCGTGGAACGACTCATTAAAGCACGAGAGCGGGCGCTCAAGAAGCAGGTCCAAGCAGAGTACGACGCAATCGCTCCGGTGAACGATATTCAAGCGCAACTCGAAGGGAATGCGGAGTCGATCGATCGAACGGTTCTCACCTCAGGGCCTATTCGGTACGCCTTCGTGGAAAGATCTCGCATCGCTCAGGCCTTCTTCGATCCGCCGTCAACGCCCGGTGAAGAGGGCGACGTGGGTTGGCGGGTCTCGGTTGTGGATGATCTGGTGTCGCTTTGTACTCTGCAAGAGGGCCGGTTCCGCAAAGCCAGCCGAAGACGAAAAACCCGGGTCATCGAAAGCTATCCGGATGACGCTGATGCGGAATCTACCTCGAACGCTGTACCGTCCAAGCCATCTGAGTCAGAGTCAGAGTCTCAGATCTGCCATCTCTTTCCACTGAGGTGCAATCAGTACCAATGCCTTCATTGTCTTGGAAATCGCAGTCTACCTTTGGACGAGCGACTCCATAGCCTTGGTAGTAAATTTTCGTTGCAACGACACTTCGACCGCTGTCATACCTTTCGGCCAGGTGAGCCCTGTCCTTTTCCCCATCCCGAATGTGCTGCCATTACGCTCAACAGCATGATGCATTTCAAGAATCATGCCGCCAAGGTTCACGGAATTTACATGTCCGAGAAGATGTCACTTGTTCTGGCGAGAGATGTTTAATAAGTCGTTGCTTCATCTCGCTCAGTTGAGTGCATGAGTTGATTGTAATATCTCTATATCACGTGGCCATCGTCGCATTATTATATATCTCTGCACTTTGTAGAACTGGAGCAGAATTTTCTTAGCTATGATGTGTCTTTTCACTGTCCCCTCTATATGTCGCCGTCGCAGAAGTCACTTCGGTAATTGAACCTACTTTCATGACCACCTGACCTCTGAATTTCGTTCCTGAACCCGAATCTAAACCTCGGTCTCTTATCCGTTGATCTGTATGGATTAATTGAAAGATTCCTTATAAATCAAAAGCTGTTCAAGCCAATGATATGCTACACTTTTCCAGTGTAGTCGATAATAGAGTAGGGGAATACATGCCCCAGGGGACTAGATGGAGTAGGGGACTAGATGGAGTAGGGGATTAGATGGAGTAAGGGATTAGACGGAGTAGGGGATTAGATGGAGTAGGGGATTAGACGGAGTAAGGGATTAGATGGAGTAGGGGATTAGATGGAGTAGGGGATTAGATGGAGTAGGGGATTAGACGGAGTAGGGGATTAGATGGAGTAGGGGAATAAATGCCCCAGGGTCTGACTCGCCCCAGGGCCTTTTCTAATCTAGGGTGTTTGTTCCCCCACGGGATTTCTTGTCCCAGGGGTTTTTTCCCCCCAGGGCCTTCCTTACCTCAGGGCATTCTTTACCCTATGGACTTTCTCGCCCGAGGGCGCTTCTCATCCTACGAACTTTTTCTACCTGAGGACTTTTCCACCCTACAGACTATATCAACAATGCTAACTACTTACGTCCTGCTTCTCAACCAATCAATCCTTTTCTGAGACTGAATGGTATATTATTTCCTCAAATGCTGACAGTCCAGTTCCAACAAGCCCAATTTCTCATTTTAGATAGCCTCGCACCATTCATGAAAGCATAGCTGGTATATTCTCGTCCAAGGCGTTATCAGTTCAAGTCTTACCTATGTCCTTTATCTACCAAACCAGAGTAAATCGACGAGCGTGAACCTTGCGAGCAATATAACCATGTGATGGTAATGGGTGTGCTCACTGGCTTGAAATAACTTTGGCGTTTTAAGATAGCACACATCAACAATTTCCTACGCGCTATCACCGTCCCGGCTGCCAGGAATAGATCACAGACCTTCTCCAAGGGACGTATGACTTGATAGAATACAAGATTCGCTGGCCTATATCATACTCTATTGGCTGTATGATGAGGTTCAATCATAAATAGGAGAGATTATTCATTTATGATCCTCTTCCCGCCGGCCTAATCTAAAATTAGATAGCAACCTCAAGCGAACCACTTTTTTGCTTGAGCTTCAGCCAAAAAGTGCTCAGTAAAGAACATCGAAACTCAGTATATCCCATTTATTCAATAGAACAGTCCTTGGCGGATAGGTGTTAGATTACTATGCATGGTGATGGGTTCAAACAAATTTTGGGGGAATTTACACGGGCACTCAATTGCGTTAAGCCTTTGTGTAGAGAGATACGGGGCATTCTATTTCCTCACCTCGAGACTGGAGGATTGTATACCAGAGCCCCATAGAAGGGGGCATCTTTGTTTGTTGAACGTGTTCAGCCTTGAGTGAGAAGAAAACTGCGTGGTTTGATTGGAGAGTATAATGTAGCTGGCTAAAATGCCTGGTCAACCGGATTCAGCTACTAGCGGGTGTCACATGCTTCTAGAAGCTTCTGATTCTACGTACATAATACTATGTTAATTATGGTTCTATTATACTATTCAGCTAAAATCCAAGAACGCAAGCGTTGATGGGTGTCCAAACCGAGGGTTGTCAAGGAAAGTGGCAAGTTTGCATGTTGGACCACTTGGCTTCCTCACTGCAAGGCCTTCCTAGCAAAAGCTGGCAGCACGAATGCTGCGCTGTGGGTTGCCTTATTGTAGTACCTGCACAGCTTTTCCTCCTCTTCCTCGCTCCAATAGCGTAAGGGTTCCTTCAGGTTACGGTCCGTATCCTTACAGCAGACGAGAAAGCCGATCTGACCTGATGGATAGGTGGGGATGGTAGTGTAGCCGTATTCGACATGTGGAAAGATCTCTAGACAAGATCTCCGTAGATGAGTGATAAGGGGAAGGTGAAGCCATTGATTCTCGGCTAGCGACGGACACGTTAGCATTCTTCATGAAGTAATTACAGATTCAAGAGGATGCAATGCTTGAAGAAGTGTGACAAAAACCTTGTGTAACCATCACACCTCCCTCTCTTAATGCCCCATTCAAAAGCTCGAAATATGGCTTTTCGAAGAGAGTCTTCGCCGGTCCTTTCGGATCTGAGCTGTCGGTGATGATGACGTCAAACTCATTCTTGCGGTCGCGAAGGAATTCGAATCCGTCTCCAATATGAACGCTGGCATTTGGATGTTGGAAGCCAATGCTCATGGCCGGCAGGTATTTTTTGGAAAGACGAATGACTGCTTCGTCAATGTCGCAGACGACAGCGCTTTTCACCGAGGGATGCTTGAAGATTTCGCGCAAAACACCTCCATCACCTCCTCCAATAACGAGGACTTTCTTCGGATTTGGGTGGGAGTTCATAGCCAAGTGAGTGATCATTTCCTGGTAGCTAAAACTTCAATAAGTACAAGGTTTGTGACAAGAACACAGGCCTTATCAGACTTACGCGAACTCATCGTTTTCGGTGCATTGAATGGCATTATCAAGAACAAGGACCGTGCCGTGGTCGGTCGACTCGAAGACAAGTACGTCTTGGTACTTGGATTTCTCGTGGTGTAGCACCTGGTTAACTTTGAGAGTCATTGCCTGGCCAGGCCACATTTCACCGATCTCTCGGAACCATCCATCTGAAGATGACTTAGCTAATCATCTAAGTGTATGGCTGCGCTCGGGTATTCAAGACGAAATACTTGTGTCAGCCGGCGCATAGGAACTCAACAGACCTTTAATAGAAGGGTGTGTAATCTCCGACATGCTGGTTCTGACTGAAACGGAGCTTGAGCATTCAAGATTACAGAGAGATTTTGGTGTTCGAAAGTGCAATGCAAAAAGGATTCTGCGATGAGACCGAGGTTTCAAATGTCTGTAGTGAGTTGAGATGACTGCAGTAACATGCTGGCAAGGATTTAGCGGGTGATCATCACTAGTACAAACTTCTCTAATCGGCTAGCCCAGATTGGGAATAGTCTACTTGCTGACTCAACGCGTGGGATTCTTTCCCAATAATGGTTCAGTTCACATCTATGACACTTGAGTCTGAACCCGAGCGCGATCGATGGATATCTAGAATGCCTCCAATGAAGGTTTCAGTGCACCGGTGCAACGAAGCCAGTACGCCTGCCAATTTCCTCTCTCTACCGTTTGAGATCCGACTGGATATATATGAGTACGTTCTCGGAGTCTTCACTTCTACACAGTTCGAAGTTTCTATCGACATCGACACATACGCGTCTTCAGATACAGGCCAATTGATTCTCAAGTGCTCAAAGCGGCCCGAATTTTTTTCCGACCTTGCAATACTTCGGAGCAGCAAACGTATATACAGAGAAGCACTTCCTGTGTTGTACGGCCATTGCATGTTCTTCCCATCGGCAGATGAGCATGTCATCGCAATGTTCTTTGGGAAAATGTCTGATCTCGCTCGTTCGAACATACCCAGGCTATATCTCAGGCCACGCCCGCAGAAGATCATACGCCGTGCTGGACCACATGCAACATTGTCCCAAGTACTTCGGGGTCCCTCATGGACCACAACATGCGAGAAAATTTCTGTACTATTTTTGGCTTTAGAGGAGCTGTTTATATATCTACATCCACTGTATGGCTATGATTTAGAAAGAGGGAATGAGATTGATTGGATTATCCGTCCGCTCTCTCGCCTTTGGCGGACCAAAAAAACGCTCGCTTCTGTGGGAAACGGATCAGACAATACAATGACCTATGAAATGGTCGAATTATGGGATGGATTGATGGAAAAGGCCGATCTTGAAGCAGAGGAGTACGCTGCTTGCAGGAATCGAATTATGGAAAACAGAGAAAATTGGGCAAATCCTTATTGGGTGATGAAGAGAAGCAGGTTACTGGAATCTTAGAAGCGTCGGCAAAGATGTCCCCACATTGAATCTGCAGAGTGTTCTGCTCTGTCGTATTTAGTCTGAATCTGATTGCCTTGACAACTCATACGCCTCAATGATCTTGGTTGCAGCAGCTTCACCACTCCAATATGCACCAGTGGACGTGCCCAAAGCCACAAAGGGAGCTGTGTGCTCCCCTGCGAACCAGATACCCCTTTCTGGTACCCCATTTCTCATCGCCCGGACACCGTCATCAATCATGGGACCACCATCCGTGTGTATTCCATCCTCATAAGTCTTGAAATTTGTGTAAGAGCCTTTACCGGCAAACTCGTCGTTCTGCCAACTCGTAGCGAGTACAGCGTTAGGCACGCAGTCAGGATGATTCTCCCTATAATCTGGAAGTCGGCTATAGAATGGTCGAAATAACATGTCTATGACCTTATAGTATTCCTTACTAGCTGGCGTTAACGTTGCGATGGCTGATGTCATATGAGTTGCAGATGTACCCCAAAGATAGAATAAAAGCACAGGCTGAGCGTGGGCACCAAACACAGTATTTGATGACAGTGTTATCATGTCCAACATCCATGACCTTTGCTCTTCTGGGACGTAGGTAGGGCGAAGAAAGTGCGTGAAGATCGGACATCTAGGCTCCGTTGTAAGCGTTGCGTCCTCGCTGTTGGAAGCGGCCGGGCGAAACCCCTCCCAAAAGGCCACAGGAAAAGCAATGAAAGCCTTTTCCAAGCGGCCGTACGAAGCCTCAGTGATAGCGCGATTTATGCTTGAAGGAAGCTCAGGAACAAATCTTAGAGTGCCCATCTTTAGACAACCAAGCGGAACGGTGACAAGCACGTCGTCGAAGTCAAAGTTGCCATTTGTTGTTTTAACGGTAACCTTTCCATCTCCACGTTTCTTATGCTGGGTTTCTACGCTCTGGACAGCCGTCGAAAAACGTATTTTGACATGGCTCGTTATGGCCTCGGCAGCGCGGTTGATGATTGCCTGATGTGTATTCGACACGAAAAGGTTATCTGGAGACCCGGTTAAAATTAAGCTTCGATAGTCGCTGTCACCACTTACCTCCGTCGAGGCATTCTTCAAGCCAAACCCATTTCAGACTCTGTCTCTCAAACGGATCTCCGATGAAGCCGCCCCACATCTCTGCAAGCTCTAGGACAACGTTCTGAGCTTCCTCGTCTAGAGGGCTCACTGATAGCTTCTCTCGAAAGAAATCCTTCAGGCTTAGATTCGGCGCTATACTTTCGCAATTGTCATTACTATACATGAAAGCGTCGCCGAGGATATCCCAGACAACTGCGAAGCCATCCAAGACTTTCTGCCTGTTCATAAGCATACCACTCGAATCATACACATGGCTGATTTCACCAAGGAAACTTAGTTTGCTGTTGGTATCCTTGGCAAGTTTGAGCATAGGGTTATTGTCAGTTCCATGGATCCAGTTAGGTCCCCTCCGCATTGATTAGCTGTGTATCCAAACGCAATCGATGATGTTATGGCATACTTACAGGTCCATAGGTCGGCCAAGAAGACTGGATTGGTGAACCTATGAAGGCACTAAGCACTCAAATTCTGCTCAAATGCCTCGAGAAGCACTCACACGACCGCCTAATCTGTCTCGTGCTTCTACCACGGTAACGTCAATGCCCTCTTCGACCAGGATTTCTGCACACCGTAAACCAGCTAGTCCAGCTCCAACAATCCCCACGTGAAGGTTTCGATGCTTTCCGGTAGCGATAGTGGGTTCGCTCTTGGCTGTCGTTGGTAGTCGCGATTTGAAGCGATTTCTAAAGTCTTTGGAATAGCTAGAAAGGTCCTGCATCATCCGGCTTGTTTGGCTTTGGGTAGTGTAGGTCTTGCTTGAATGAGCTCGACCCTCCATTATCACTTCTTCTACTTCTGTGCCTGCTTCTATTCCTACTACTGCTGCTATTGTTTATTACATTTGTTTGCGCTAGTGATGGAAAGGTCATGTTGGGAAGCTATCAAAAGTAAGAAACGGCGATGCGGAGTATAGGCGAGGTCCTGAAAGGCGATAAGGACCCCACCATTCGTGCGAGGTTGCTGGGGAAAGATTCGTCAATATGACGAGACGCATCTATTAGAGTCTCCCTGTTTCTTTCGTTATTTCTTGAGGCTTCAGCTAACATCATCAGATTTCGACTACGAAACAAATTAGGGATTCACTACTAGTTTGAGGCTCACGTGAGGCTGTATATCCCTTATCGTGTCAGTCTGACAGCGGCGCGGAGATGCGTGTCGAGGACGGAGGCAAGGGCCCATTTAGCGCAAGAAGAAACTTAGGACCAAGCATAAAATAACCACGATACACGTCATATTTTTAGCATTTAACCGTCATCTAGTTGAAAATAGCTTAGATATGACATACATTGTGATTATACTATACTTGGTCCTATGTTTTTTCTTACGCTAAATGGGTTGCCAGACTGACAGGACGAAGCAGCGGAGAGACTAAGGGCTTGGCAAACTAATGAAACTCTCCGGGGATGGTCGGGCGCTAAACGACACCAGGCAGCAGCCGCTCTTCCATCATTCGGCACAGCAGAGGCATGATTTCAACCAATGCCATTATGCCCTGCTGTGATTTCGTGCCTCGACTGCATAATTCATGTTTCAGTCGCGCGGCATGGATTACGACCGTCAGCCACGAAGATCTGGACGCTTCCGTAGAGTCTACTTAAGTAACTGGCCCCCACTCTCTACCATCCGATTCTGAAGCTTGATGTTGCGTACTAATTTGTTTTCTTTCCGAATTTGCTACCAATCCTAGATTCATCAGCAACATGGCAGAGGCATTTGCTGTCATTGGACTTGCATCCGCCCTTCTTCAGTTTGTTGATTTTGGAACCAAAGTCATAAGGCGCCTCCGGCAACTGGAAGACCAGGCCGCAGAGAGCACAGCCTGCTTTAGAGGTGTGCGCAATCGGCTTCCTCTTATGCTAGATCTCGTAAAAAAGATTATGCTGCAGATGGAAGCTGGTCTGGTCAGCGATAAGTCCAAAGAGGTCATGTATCCGGTAGTTCAGAACTGTATCTCACAAGCCCAAGAACTTGATAAGTTATTCAACAGGTCATTGCCGCAGCCGAACGATAACTCTTGGATTCGAGGAAAGAAAGCAATATATGGCGTCTGGTCTGAGTCCGAAATCGACCGAATTGATGCGGCTATGAAATCAAACTTCGAACTTCTCGTGCACGCGGGCACATTCCAAATGAACAAACGTTTGGACGGTTCTGGTCCCTTGTCTTTTGCGCCAACATTCACTCTTTCGCCCACAGTCCATGTCACATTAGCACAACAGGAAAGCCAACCAGCACAACTGCCATGGGAAGAAATCGAGAAACAAGTCCATGCTACGCGGGCAATATTTATGGTTCCTTTCGCAAGAGATGCCAATTTTCTTGGTCGACAGGACATAATCAAAACGGTCTATGAGACGTTTCAGGAGATCAATTGTGTAGCCCTCTACGGCCTAGGCGGAATCGGGTAAGTCTAAACTTCCTCCTAGCTACTGCACCACTTCTTCAGCCACGGGAGAGGTCAGGCAGAGAATGACCGCTGATGGATTGGAACTTTACAGGAAGTCTCAGATAGCTATTGAATACTGCTACGTTTTCCGAGACGAGCACCCATCTGCTCAGGTCTTCTGGATATATGGAGCTGATCCACTTCACTTCGAACAAGGCTATCAAGAAATTGCCAGGAAAGCCGGCATTCCTGGTTGGGAGGATCAGAAAACGGACAAGCTGAAGCTTGTGCACGACTGGCTCCAGGAAGAGAACGTCACAGAATGGCTGATGATTATAGATAATGCAGATGACGCAAGCATGTTCTACGGCACAAGGCCAAGCGACCCGCACAGTATTCACAATGACTCGAAGTCGTTTGCCCGGTTCCTCCCTCAATGCTCCCATGGCCGGGTTCTCATAACAACGAGGGATAGAAGGCTTGGAGGAAGATTGTCGCATAGGCAGGGATTGATCCAGATCACACCGCTTAGCGCAGCAAATTCGAAGGATCTTTTGAGGTCCAAGATTTCTGAAGAGAACTGGTCTGAAAACGATGCTCTGAAGCTCGTGGAGTACCTGTCTTCTCTACCCTTAGCCATTACCCAAGCAGCAGCGTTCATCAGCGAAAACAGTGTTACTGTTTCCGAATACCTTGAGACATTGGTTAATGATGAGAGCGATCTGAAAGAGCTCCTAAGTGAACATCTTGAAGACCCACGACGGGATTGGAGTTCTGAAAACTCGGTCATCAGGACTTGGAAACTATCCTTCGAACAAATTTCAAAGGAGTCTCCACGCGCCGCCGAAGTGCTGTCACTTCTAGCAGTACTTGACTACCATGGGGCCCCTCGGTCGCTTCTGCGAAAAGAGGATGAAACAGAGACCGGATTTTGGACTGCTCTTGGTGTCCTTCAGGCGTTTTCGTTGATGACTGCTACTCGAGGTCAAAGTGCAGTCTGTAAAATGCATCGCCTTGTAGCCCTTTCGACTCAAAAATGGCTGGAGCTTCGTGGGACCCTTCAATACTGGCAATACCAAGGTCTTAACGTTTTGGCACGAAAATTCCCCGGCCCGGGGCAACAGAACTTTAAAGAGTTCTCAAATATGCTCGCCCTAATGCCACACGCCCAAACGATATTGGGTTATCAGTTCGAGTCGACCGATGAAATACTGATGTGTGCAAAACTTCTGATATCAACAGCACTTTTCGATCTCTCCTGTGCCAAATATCCACAAGCCTTTGAAAAATGCGAACGATCTCTAAGAATACGAGAGAGCTTACTTCCCAGTGATCATCCCGAAACACTAGAGAGTGCCCAAACTTTGGGGGAAGCGCTCTTGCATCGTGGAGAGCTGCGAGCAGCCAAGACCATGTTGCAAAGAGCGATTGTGGGCAGAGAAAAAAGCTTAGGTCCTCTAAATGTTGATACATTGGAGAGCCTAAGTGATATGACCATCACGCTGTTGGAGCTGAATGACTTGGAGTCGGCTGAGCAGATTGGTCGAAGGGCTTTAGAGGGGAGAGAACAGGTTCTTGGACTTGATCATCCTGACTACTTGGTCAGTCTGAATATCATGGCCATTTTGTACCAACTGAAAGGGGATTACAAATGTGCCCTTGAGATCACCGAGAGGGTCTTAAGAGACAGGGAAAAATTGCTAGGTTACGAATGCCCAGACACGCTGATGACCCTCAACAACCTCGCTCGATTGAAGTACCAGATGGGAGATCTTGACTTTGCTAATCAAATGCTTGATAAGGTCTTGGCTGGTGAGGAGAAGTTGCTCGCAGGAAACGGTTATGACATCCAAGTCAGCCTCAGCAACAAGGCTGCTGTACTCGTCGCACAAGAACGTTTCCAGGATGCAGAAGGCATTCTCCGCGATGTTATTAGGATGCGAGAGAGCGCATTGGGCCCTGCACATCCTTCAACGCTGTTCAGCATCGAAACTTTAGCTAATGTCCTTGAAAAGAATGGTGTATCCGAAGCTGCAACGAGTTTACACAGAAGGATCACCCAGGTTGGAAATGGAGGACAGTGGCTGACAGAAGTTGGCGCCCTTCTCTGTGCAGGGCTTCTCTTTGATTAAGCAATTGACGAGAAAGCCGATTCTAGAACATACCCGAAAGTTAGCCATATATACGCTTGACAACTAGGTGTTGGCTTTTGCTTATGTAGCTAGGCCCAGCTTCTCTTTCCGAGCGGTTATCGTTTTCCTTGCATGTCCTGTGTGAGAGGAGTATCGTGTTGTATTCTCGTCTATGTGCCGTCCCTTGGTCGGTTTACCATGTCCTCTGCATGTGGCATTATTGTAAGCGCTCCAGCAAGCAGCCATTGCCCTCTAATATGACTGTCAATGCCCCGTCGAGCATCAGTGGATAGGTAGCACATCTTGAGCAAAGTATATTTCTACCACGGCAGCATCAGCCCGAAACAAATTGATGAGGTTTGGATGCGCAATCAAGTTCGTAAATCAGAATGACAATCACAGCGTCTTCGCATCAGCTACGACTTTTGGAAGCAGAAAGCGCACGAAACCATTTGTGTACTGTAATAGAAATATATATGTAATATACACCCCGAACTTAGGATTGGGGACTGCCGTTTCCGTTCGGGAAAGGGAGCAAAGCCACTTTAGAGGGAGCAGCGAGGAAGCAAGGGGGAGCATCGAGGGAGCAAGGGAGAGCAGCGAGAGAGCAAGGGGGGCGCACTGGCGGTGCCGCGGGGCAGTAGATGCCGAACCGATTGTATACACCCCGTCCACCATATAAAAACACATAGTACCCAAATCACACCTCGCGGCATTCGTAGTCAAGATATTTATTAGACGTGCCGCAGAGCCGCGAGAGCAAGACTTCGGATCAGTTCAGCCTGTCCAGAATATCTTCTGGTGTGAGAAGGTGGTTGGGAAAGGAGAACAGAAGGGGAACGCGGAAGAAAAGGGGGAGGGGATGAGGGAGAGGAAGAGAAGTGAGAAAGGGGAAGAGATGATGATAGGGCCTCACGGGATCTCGCACGCACCCCTTCGAGAGCTTGAGAGTGCTAGATATGCTTGGGGTTTACGAAGCTGCAGCGCTAATAGGTAAAATATGTTGGATTTCAGGCCGGATCAACTTCGGTATGTCACGTGAATCATCACGTGACTAGGCCTTGGCAAACTAGTAGAGATTTCATGCGTGTTCTTTGCAGTGTTTCTCTGTACAATTAATCAACCACATCTATTAGTAGTCAACAATACTACTCATCATCATCCAATGATATCATCCATTGTCCATACCTTTCATTAGGTTATGAGCCCGGGTTCAGCGTAACCAGGGAACCGCGTAAATCGCATCATTCGGCTTTTTATTAGGCCTTGGGAATAGTTCTGGAGTCAATATCTCTATAGGACGCACCCAATCATCCAAGACAACAAGATATCTGAGTACCATAAGGTCCCCAAGCTCAAAGGAGCTGAGAATTACATTCAATGGGAGGTCTCCATGAGATCTACCCTCATCGTCAGCGACTTGTTCGAAGTCGTTCTGCCAGACTACATCCCTCCAATAGACCCAGCAACAGCCACTACAACTGTGACCTCGGAGGGGGGAGTCAAATTACCAGATGCCACCAAATGGCTAGAATACCAGAAGATGAACTATAAAGCACTCGCTGCTATCCACATCGCCTGTTCGCCACAGGCCTACAGCATGATTGCGAGGTTCAAGACAGCTCAAGAAACATGGACTAAACTAAAGTCTCTATATGGAACAGAAACGTATGTAACAGAAAAAGCAACGTACTTTGCACTCCATGACCTACGGTCCGATCAATTCAAAGACCTCTATTCCTACCTCTCAAAGTTTCAAGAATATACAAACAAGCTTGAAGAAATGGGACACCCTATCGACCCAACACACCAAGTGGCAATCTTCGAACGGGGGCTTCCTACACATATGGAAGGGGCAGTCTATACGCTTACCGAAATCCAACGGTCTAAGAACGAGCCAATAGACTTCAGCTATATCACGACATCTCTCGTTGCGAGGGAGACGTCAAATCAGGCTGATAATTCTAAGGCCTACGCCGGCAAATTCGGCAAACAGCCAAAGCAAGGCTCCGGCCACAGCCGGAACAGAGGCCACAACCATAATAACAATAACGAGAAGTGTGAGACCTGCGGGGGCGGACACCCCACAAAGAAATGTTTCCATGGCTTCCCACACCTCGCACCAGAAGGGGTTGTCTCCCTATCTAAGGACAAATTAAAAGCACGTCGTGAGGCCAGCAAGAAGGAAAAGGAGCAAAAGAGCAATAAAGACAAGGACAAGGAAAAGTCTAAAGATGAAGAGAATCAGGACAAATCCTATACCGCTCGCTTCAGCATAAGCACCAACACCGACACTAAATCAAATGAGATCATTATTGACTCAGGGGACCAGGAGCATGTCTTCTGGGACCGAACCAAGTTTACCGACTATACACCAGTCAAGCACCACACGGTATCAGGACCGACCGGAGGTAAACCCATCAAAGTCGAAGGTATAGGGAATATTCTCATACCAACAGTCATCGACAACAAGGTCAGCGAATTCGAACTGACCGAGGTACGACACGTACCAAACATCGAATACAATCTCTTGTCCACTACGCAGCTAGATCTGCAAGGCTATACACATACAGGTGGCGATGGCAAGAAGACATTTTATGACAAACAAGGACAGGAGGTTCTACAGGCCTTCCTGCATGATAGGACCTATTGGTTGGAAACCATGTGGATCCAACAGATGAGAGCGTTTCGTCTCAAATCATCAGTACCAGCCAAGAATGACGCGTCTTGGACCCAATGGCATAAGCGTTATGGACACGTCTCTATGGAAACCACAAAGGCCATGGCACGTGCTACCGGTGTTGACTGTCAAGCAGCAGATCGACTACAAAATTTTGAGCCACAAGAGCTCTGTGAGGCCTGCGTATCGGGCAAGATAACCCGAATGCCCTCACGAATACCCATGCCTAGAGTTACCATTAATGGCCAAGCCTGGCACATTGACTTGGCGTCAGCAAGCCATGTAACCACCCTTGGGGGGCATACCAACGTAATGGTCTCTACATGTGAGGCCTCAGGTTTTACCTACCTCGATCATATGACGAGTAGGGCACAACTGCCTGAAAAGCTGGACTTTCGACTAAAGCACTGGAGTAACCAGGGCTACAAGACAGCATTCATCCGGAGCGATAACGAGCTCGATCAGAACGGCAAATGCCACAAGATCCTTGCGGATAACGGGATATCTCTAACCCCAACTGCTCCATATAACCCACATCAGAATGGGATATCAGAACGTAAAAACCGAACCTTGTTTTCTAAGGTAAGAGCAGTACTCATCGACGCCGGCCTCCCACAGGAATTCTGGGGAGAGGCTATCTACTACATCAATTACATCAACAACCTCATACCAGGTCAGGACGGGAAGACACCGTTCGAGCGATGGTACGGCTACAAGCCGCAAACAGCCTACCTAAAACCATTCGGGTGTTGGTGTTACTCATTTGACACGAAACCCGGCCAGAAGAAATTGGACAGCAGGGCTATTAAGTGTCGATTCCTAGGACACGACGGCAAGAGCATCTACCGCGTGTAGGATATCAAGGGACAACGAGTCATCAGGTCAGCACATGTGGTGTTTGACGAAAAGGCCGTCATGCTACCTATTAATAAGCATGAGCATTTGGCCCTACAAGACAGCTCCGATTACGACGAGCACATCGAGGACTTCCTGGACCAACTCAAGCCGGACCAATCGGACAGCGACAGTCAGGTCTCAGAGGGAGCGTCCACATCTCACAGCCAAGAGCCAAAGGGAGCGACAGCCACCCCAAGTCACTCTGGATATACCACGCCTGCAACTGACCAATCAGACGAAGGCGTAGATGACATCATCGAGTCATAAGAAGACTCAAATGGAGTAAATTCGAACGTTCTTAACGGCCATTTGGATTCAGGACCAAGTCGGTCAGGTAATCAGACTCCAACAAATAATCATTCGGAGACAGGCCAAAGAGGCCGGAGTCAACAAGATGGCCAAACAGGCCAAATTAATATTGACGCTCCACCAGCTATCATCGATATAGCACCAACTCAGAGCGATCATTCTCTAAATTCCCCACCAGGCGTTCCTGAAACAACTCGTAGATCTATTCGCAACAAGCCACGAATTGACTATAACAAAACCAATAGGAAGGGCATGCAGTCTAAAGACAACCCTGACGGCTTCAGAGCAATGCTCACACGCGTCGTCGACTCTAATAAAGAGAGACCATGTCCTATATCCATGGAGGAAGCCCTCTATGGACCTGATTCAGACAAATGGCTAGCTGCTGCTGAGCAAGAGATGGCCAATCATTCTATTCAAAACACATGGAATACACCATGCACGCCACCCCCGAAGGCACATGTACTGCCAGGAAGATGGGTATTGGCCTACAAATATGGCCTAATGGGCGAAATCATCCGCTACAAAGCACGGTGGGTAGTCAAAGGCTTCCGCCAAATAGAGGGAGTCGACTTCAACGAGACTTTCTCATCAACACTGAAGGCGTCGTCATGGCGACTCCTCCTTACAATCATAGCCAAACATCGGCTAGTCGTCGAGAGCTCAGACGTCGTTGCGGCGTTCTTAGAGTCTCTCGTCCACGAAGAAATATGGGTAGAGCAACCATATCGCTTTACCGACGGAAATTCACGTCATGCATGCAAATTAAATAAGGCCTTGTATGGCCTCAAGCAAGCGTCCCACGAGTGGTATGCAACTTTGTATGCAGTACTCTTATCCCTAGGCTTCAAACGTCTTGAGCACGATCACTGTGTATTTATCAACCCCATTACTAAAGTCATTATTGCCGCCTACGTGGACGACCTGCTATTTATAGCACGTAAACGAGAGCTAATCGCTCAAATCAAGAAGGAACTAGACAAAAAGTTCAATATCAAACACATGGGAGACCTGAAAGACTATCTTGGAATGCAAATCGTCCGCAATGAGGACAAGCAAACCATTCAGGTTAATCAAACAAAATACATTAAACAGTTACTAAATCAGCTCGGAATGGATCTGTGTTCACCAGCAAAGTCTCCTATGGAGCAAAAACACATCGCTGCCACCCCAGAAGGGTATATAGCCCCCGTAAAAGAGAAGGAAGCGTATCAATCGCTTTTGGGGGTACTTAATTGGCTCAGCATCATGACTAGGCCGGACATTACCTATGCTGTCAGCACACTGAGTCGTTCGCTACAAAATCCAACCCCAGGACATATGAATGCGGCGAAGCGAGTACTCAGATACTTGGCTGGTACGGTTGACGATGGCCTCCTCTATCACCCCAACGACAATGACGGGTTGGAAGGCTTTACCGACGCATCATACTGTGACGACTATAGCACATCTCGCTCCACTGGAGCATACATCTATAAATTGTTCAATGGACCAGTCGCCTGGCAATCTAAATTGCAAAAGCTAGTAGCAACGTCGACATGCGAATCCGAATACATCGCAGCGACAGAAGCATGCAAAGAAGGCCTCTTTCTAGGCCCCATGCTACAAGAGCTTGGATATCAAGAAGGAGCATTCCCTGTGTCTCTTAGTATTGACAACTAAGCAGCTATGAGATTGGCTATAAATCCGACCAATCATAGCGCAACAAAACATATCCGCATGCGTTATCATTTTGTCCGTCAATTGGCCTCCGAAACCAACGAAATCCGTCTCAAATGGATTGATACCAAAGGACAGTGTGCGGACCCTCTAACCAAACCAATTGGCCCTACCAACTTCGGCCCCGCTAAACACCTATTGGGGATAGCCCCGAGCAAAACTTGAGGGTATACAGACGTTGTGGTGGATGGCTACAGGCACACCTCGTTGCCACCGATCTGAGAGGGAGTGTTGGATTTCAGGCCGGATCAACTTCGGTATGTCACGTGAATCATCACGTGACTAGGCCTTGGCAAACTAGTAGAGATTTCATGCGTGTTCTTTGCAGTGTTTCTCTGTACAATTAATCAACCACATCTATTAGTAGTCAACAATACTACTCATCATCATCCAATGATATCATCCATTGTCCATACCTTTCATTAAAATATTCCTGGCCAGGGGGAATGGGGCCTTTTTCCCCTTCACGCAAGTCTTCCCTATGAGATCAGTAGAGGAGAATTTCCGAGTCCACGTTTGAGTGACTCATACCCCTTCGAGGTAACTGAATCGCAAAGCTGTTTTGAGCCTTTGAGTAGGAAGATTGTAAAGAAGAAACGAAAGGGTATTAGATCACACATCGCTACGTGCACAGCATTAACTTCCGCGGTTTGCCTCAGAGTAAGATATACGACGCAGTTGTTCTGCTGATCGTGTCTCCTCAGTACATTCCAACCCTCGAAGTAGTCCAGAAAGCAGGTCCCCAACAATGTCCCCTCCCATATTTTTATCGCATTGACAGGAAGTCGTGAACCGAGGTGGGCTAGCTGAGGCGGGCGCAGCCTTGTCAGATCGAGCCTTATTCTGCCTGAAATATTCCAGTGTCAGCAGAATATCTGATTGGCGGAAAGCAAGAAGGAGGGAAAGGACAGAGGCAAGGATCCTGCTAGATCTCAAGAATGCTAGACTGACGTACGCTGTGTCTGCTTTGTCAAGGACCTTCTGCCGATATTGCCTCCGCGCTGCCTCCGCCGTTTCCGTCAATCCCAAGTCCCCAAGTAAATCTCGGTGATTTCGTATTGCATGACTCCAAATCTTTGGCTCCTAGTGGTGTATCTTGGTACAGAAGAGACAGGCATAAGCAGATATTCTTTCGCCGAAGTTCCAGGAATTCGCGATGAAAGAACTTCGGTTTCATGCTCATTCATGAAAAAGTCGCTCGCAATATGGGTCGATAGACGGGATAATCGGGGCATATCTATGCTGAGCACTGTCAGTGGTCATTGCAGCTTGGAGTGCGGGGCGCACAGGCCTGTACATTTGATGCTGCCGAACCAGCATGCTCTCATTGCTCATGGAAAGATGTTATCGGCGTTCAAGAAGTTATCTTGTTGTGGACAAGAGCAGGACACTGAATATCAAAAGTCGCAAAATGGGGATTGCGGATGAGAAGAATCGTGAGCGCTATTTCAATACTTTGTGGCTCTGAAGATGGTTCAAGGCAAAATCAGGCACCTCACTTAAAAGAATTATTGATAACATCTTCAACACAGTGTCACGATTTACATTTCACATTGTAAGGAAGTGGGCTTCTCAAGTCGTCGAAGTGTGAAGATAGGAAACCCGTATCATTGTTGCTTCACTAGACAGAGATGTCACAATCAATGTGTAAGGTCAGATAAATCAACAATCAACTCAAAACTCCACGAGGCATGCTAAATCTCATCAGACTTGTAGATCCCGTGAACCGTCGCCGCATGATTCTTAGCATCCACTTCTTGCTCCCCATCTCCAATTCTGGATCCTACCGCTCCACTGGCATCCCCAAAATACGTTAATTCAGGAGGCACTCTGAAAATGGCCCGTGATTGGGCAGGTTAGGTGGTGCACGTATGGTCATCCTGGCTCTCCTAGGTAATATCTCTCAAGAGACTTCTCCTAGGGCTGAAGGTACGGCTCGGGTGAGTCGGTATTGGATCAAGAGGGAGCAAGCTGTGTTAGGCCTCCTGGGAAAATGGTCTCAGGAGGCCTCTCCTAGGAAACCCGAAAACAGAAGCTTCTTCCCCCAGGTCCTCAGCATTGCTGTCGAATTGGTTATAAAAGGTATAGTACCTACCCCGAAATCGCAGAGCAATGTAACCTCTGATTCCCGTCTTCGATAGTTAGCCGTCGACTGTTCGAAAGTTAGTCCTTCATCAGGCTGATGAAAATAGAAAATAAAACGTCTGGGTCTAGATACCAATGAGGTACTGCAACGCCGTCTGCGAGATGCCGAGCTCATGAGACGTCTCTGCGACCGGCGCGAGGTGCAGCGCCATCAAAACCACGCCAAATGCCCGAAGGTCGTGGCCAAGGTCGAGGATACAGCGCCTTCCAACTTTGTCGCCCCTTTTTCCTTCGTATGTGAGAAGACACAGTGTCCTATCTGTGTTGGAAAAGAATCGTTGATATTCGAGTAGCGTACCTTTTACTATTGTCGTCCTGCCAAAATGATGGACCACATGGAGAGCCATCTTCGAACGGTGCCAAAGGACCAACAAATCCGCTGCTGGTATCCCGAATGTCAGCCGGAAGGGGTGACGTTGAGTAATAATATAAATGTAAAGAACCACGTGTGCAGTGTGCATGGAATAACGTCGCGGGTTAAGAGATCGGTCCCTACTTTTGGAACTTATTCAATAACAAATCTTGAAGGCTTTTTCTTCCATTCATCTTCGTCGATCTTCATCTTTCTTTTTCTCTCCCACTTTCCTTCTCCCATAATGCTAAGATCAAATGCTATATTATGATCAGCAATCCTCCCACGCTAAGCTCTGCTATGAACTATAGAAACCGAAGGCGAAGCTCCTTTAACACGTTGTGATTGATCTTTAGCTTCGAAGTGTGTACCTATTGCCGCAGAAGTAAAGCGTTAAGATTGTTTCTTAAGCTACATTCTAAGATTGAGCCTATTTGAGACCCTTACTTGAAAAGGCCAACAATAGTATTAAATGCGCTTTTGAAAGTCTTTTTCTCCCCGCGCCTCTGTGCTTCCAGCGTCTTTTCTCCTAACTGCAGCGCTTCTTTCCTCCGCCCGGTATCATCATAAGAATTGGCGAGGTAAGCCATAGAACTAAGGGTATCAGGGTGTTCTTCACCCAATATACGCCTCTGTGCTTCCATCGTCTTTTCTTCTAACTGCAGTGACTCTTCCTTCCGCCCGGTAGTATGATAAAAATAGGCGAGGTGATTCATAGAAAAAAGGGTATCAGGGTGTTCTTCACCCAATGTACGCCTCTGTGCTTCCAGCATCTTTGCCATTGACTGCAGCGTTTCTTTCCCCCACCAGATGTTATCGTAAGAAGTGGCGAGGGGATCCGGGGATGTAAGGGAATCGGAGTATTGTTTGCTCAGCTTGCGCGCTTCCAGCATTGTTTCATGAGAGCCTGTCGATGAATCAATTCTTATTGACGAAGAACTAGTTCCCTTCGATTCCTGGGAAAGTGAAGTCCCCTTGGGCTCGTGAAGAAGCGAGTGGTACGGCAACATGCGTGTTGTATCATCGCCTGAAATTGGCGTTGGGGGCGATGCAGTGGTGTAGAAGCGTGGCGTTGAAGAGCTTCGTTGCGGTGCAGAGGACGAAGGAGGTGGTGCGTTATAGTCGGGATTATTTGCAAGCCCAGGAGAAGTCTCCTGAGAGAAATTAGCTAGGAGAGCCGGGATGACCAGGTAGCAAAAGGACATAGGCACTACCTCACCGGCCCAGTCACGGGCCATTCAGAGTGCCTCCTGAGCTAAGGTATCTTGGGGATGCCAGTGGAGCTGGAGGATCCAGAATTGGAGCTGAGTAGCCAAAAGTGATGCTGGGAACAAGAAATGGATGCTGGGAGCGAAGAGTGGATGCTGTGCGGAAAGATGAGGCGCAGCAAGAAGGTTCGAGAATGTTGGTGGGTAGCGATAACTTCTGACTGGATAGATCGAAAACATCGTGGTAGGTATTATAAAGGCGAGGCTGCTGAAATCTAAGTGTAAGAGAATCAGGGAATTTCCATCTCCTAACCAACCCCCGCTTGAACATAACCTGATACATCGCCCCCAAAGGCGTCTTCCTTCCTACGCCAAAACTCCCAGTCCGTCCTCCCTCCTTTTGCACCTCACCGCTTCTCACTCATCTCTCCTCCCCGTCTTCAGCCCTCCTCTCCGCCTCCGCCCATTTTCCCCTCAGTTCCCTTTTCCGTTCCCTTCCCTCGTCAATTCTTTTCTCAACTCCTTCAATGGCTCCCATCGTGCCTCTACCCATGATTGCATTTAGTTGTGTTCTATACTTCAGCTGAGTAATTCGCTGCAACTGGCTCCCGTATACCATTTTCTTATCATGTCTTTCGTTTTCGACTTCCACCGGACATTCGGATCAACTCGGGACAATCTTGCGTGGCAGTGACTCATTCGTGCTCTTCGTGAACTTGTAAGAACGGCAGAGAGCTATAGAGCTGTAGTGCGCGGTCCAGAAGCGTTTGCAGCAATAATTCCATCATAGCAGTCTTGCAATTGGTTTTGCTTGTACTGCAAAACCTTGTCCTCTGCGAATGCCATTTGAAGCTCTGTCGGAGAGTAATACGTCGCAGTAGCGTTGAGAAATTGATCAAAGAGAGCCCGGAATCTGTTTGATAGCTTGTATTCACTCTGTAAAGAAGCATGGAACCCAGAGATTTCAACTACCTCAGGAATATCTCTCCATTGCCACATTTCCCCTGGAGTAATCCTATATAAGTCTTTGTAGACGTTCTGGTCGGACATCTGTCGGGTCTGGTACAGCCAAGTATCCACAAGCGGTCTCCCGCGGTGAGCTGCGCGATCTCCGGACTTGATATGGTCATAGCCAACTTTGCCGATTGATTTCCCCATCGTTTGGCGATGGCGCTCAAGGTATCTGATCCTGACTTCTTTCCCGATATCATTAGCTGGAGTTTCTTGCAGGCTCTTCGTTTCTAAATCCTGGGCTTTGAATTTTGATTTTCCTAGCTCTTCCTGATAAGACCGAGCTTCAGCCTTGAGGGCATATATCTCATCCCGTTGCAGCACCTTGTCCAATTTTATGGTCTTCAACTCTTGATTCAACTTTGCTATCTGACCCTGTAAGTCTTCAATCAAGTCGTCCTTAGCCCGCAGTGATTGTTGGGAGATGTAATATTCGGGTCCTTGAGAAACGGTTTCTAAACGAGCTCTAAAGTCCGACATGATGGCATTTGCTAGAGACAAGTTGGCTGTAGAGGAGCCATGGCTTTGATCATGTCATGATGATGACAAGCCAAGTGTTTTGTCCGCCAATTGTCGCCGCTTATATGACTAATCCCACGAAAAGGCGCGGCTCATTGGAACATAGTCATAGCCACTAGTAGATCGCAGGCGTCTGGCCTCTTAACTCCGAACCCGCAGCGAATTTGGCAGTTACTGTGGTATTTGGGGTTTTAATTGTTAACGCGATCTGCAAATACAGGGGGACTGATTGGTCAGCACAGCAAAATTAATCCCTGACTGTGGCTTCAGCGTTAACAATTAAAACCCCAAATACCATAGTACTTCATGTTCTATTAAACCTGCTGTCTATCTAAATCTAGATAAGTATCTAGTCTGCTTTAATACTCCTCGTAGTAGTCCCGTAAGATTCTCGTTCCCATTATTACTTGGCAAGCTAATCGTGAGTAATATCGTTCTAAGAATTATAATTTATATTAATAAAATTACTATAGCAGATATTAAGAATCTAACGTCTCGTTAAGTTATCGACCAAGTAGTAGAGGTTAAAGAGGTGGCGGTAACTCCTAGCGAGAATTATATTATATCATTTAACTCCAGCTAGCTGCGTGAACCTTGGTTCTCTACGCATAGCGGATATAAACGCCCGGCGGAACGGAGGTAGAGATCAAGCGGTAATAAGAAAGCTAGATTACCTAGTCGAGAGCCGAGGTATAGAGAAGCTAGTAGGCAGAGTCTCCTAGATACTATACTTACTATGACACAGGTGAATAATAATATAAAAGGTGAGCTTATTAAGAATATTTTAAGATATTCTATCTTACTAATTAGCGAAGATAAAACGAGGAATAAAGATTTAATACTTAATAAAGTAAAAGAATAACAGCAAGCTAAATAATAAGAAAGACGAAAACGTAAAGCCTTAAAGAGGTATAAGAAAGGGAAGAGGAAGGGCCTATTAATAGATTTATATTAACTATCTAAAGAATATATAAAGGCCTTAAGAGAGGCTAAGCTTCCTTTAAAGGATCTCTAATTACTCTCGTATTAAAATAAAGCGAAATAAATTTTATAATCGAAAATAAAACCGGATAAAAACAAGTTAGCTATACTTAACTTACGAGAAACTTAAGGTTAAATATATAATATTATTCTACGGCTTAGTATATTTATCTAATCAGGATTAAAATATATTAGATATATAAAATATTTAGTATTATATAAATTATAGTAGAATCGCCTGAGCTAAGTCTTAGAGAACTTCCCTTTAGTAGGACTATTTAGGCCTATTAGAAAAGAAGTCCTTCGAGCGTTAACCTTCGAGCGAGTATCTATTACTACTTTTACTAACTCCTACTCGTGCTTATTTTTCTTTAATATCCCTTAAACCTAAACACGAGAACTCGTAAAGAGCGTACTATATTAGTAAAGGATTATAGTTTTACCCCGTACGGTTATTTAGAGAACGGTTAGGAAGAGATAAAGTGACTAGATTCTTATTATATTTACAGTTTCGTCTAGTAGAATCGGGGCCTCCTTAAAACCCTTAATATCTTCAGCGTGTCATTTCTCTTTACTATAGAGATCGGGGCGCTTTTTAATTATAATTTTTATCTTATTATTTCGTGCAGCTTTCTATAATATGGCTAACGATTTAATAATATTAACTAGACCCTTCTTAAGTTCTACCGACTCGGACGGAATAGTTAGTGGCCGAAGAGTCTCGAGTATTCGGTATATAGTTAACTCTACTAAATTTAATTTTATAGATGAACCACTAAGAGCGTCGATCCCTCGTAGGGTTAAGACTCTCCATGCGCTTTTACTTCGTCCGTAAAAGCTAGAGAGCGACTTGGATACTACGTCTAAAAATTAGGTTACTTCTTAGTAGTTCGGTAGACTGCTTTCAAGAAAGAACGGTTACCATATAATATCGCACAGGCACGTGGAAATAATATATTAAACATGCCTTAACCTCAGGAACTCTAAAATGTCGGTGTGCCAAATAAGAGTTAAGTTAAAGACGGGGGTCAACTTGCTTAACTCTTAATGAACAGTCTCTAGATTCTATATCCGAATGCGTATCAACAATTTTGGACTGGTTAAAAAAGGGAATCGCGCAGCTGTTAACTTACAGTCATGGCCCGTTCTGGCAGCATCTGGAAATATTTTGAGGATAGGGCTTTGACGGCGTCAGAGATTTGCCGGAAGTTCTCCGCACTGGAAATGGATCAATAAGTGGCTATTGTTGTATTATGGAAGTGGATGGCACGTACTAGTATTGGACCGGTTACACCTCAACGGGAAACTCGGACTTTACCTGCTTCAACTCCAAATACATTTTCTCATTTTCCCCCTCTAAGGTCTTGCGCTCCCTGGCATGTCGTGTCTTCTTGGTCTCCAGCTTCCCTTTAGCCGCTGATAGAAGCATCTTCAAATCCTCGTTTGTCGCTGCCAGCTCTTCTTTGTGCTCTTCCAGCTCCTGGACTTTCTTTTTGTTTCCGGCTTCGATCTCTGCTCTTTTTACCTTCATCTGCTTCTGAGATTTTTCTTTCTCCTCCTGCAGCTTGCGTTTATACAATTCCTCCCTACCTATTTCCGCAGCGGCATTCTGGACCTCCAGCTCCGCCTGCATTGTGAGGTATCTTTTTCTCTCTTCCCTGCAATCCTCTTGCTCAGCTCTTAGCTTCTCATTCTCATATCGGAGATTTTCCATCTCCTCACTCTTGACATAAGTCAGTGTTTCTAACGACTCGGTCAGTCTTCGAATCTCGTGTTCCCTGTCCATCTCCTCCCTATATGCCCCCTCGACCGCATTGACGTCGTGGTTGAAGGATGATTCGAAGTACTGCGCAATATTTGCAAGGCGTTGAAGCGCCCCGCTGGTGGTAGCAAGTATAGCTATTGGGTTTGGAAGCTCGTCATCATTGACGTAGCTGTAGTCACGACTGTTGTTAGATCTGGATTCCTTGTCCGTATTTTGATCTGATGCCGCCTCTCTGCGTTTAGAAGGCACGCCGTTGAAACCGTTGGAACGCTTGGGCATCGTATTTTGACCCTAGTAGTTTCTCCACTTCTTTAGCCACGTCCGATTTGGAGATCCGCAACTTCAGAGTCATAAAATGAAAGATCCCACTTCTGCTCGACCTTGCGCACAGCCGTGAGAGAAATCCGTGCGGGTGGACAGACGACGGAGCAGACCGTTGAATGCAGAGTGGGTCTTTGAGGCAGTGCGTTTCGTTCCAGCTGGAAAATTACCGTTTGGGGTCCTATGACCCATAAAGCCACTCAACAAACTCTATGACGGATGATCAGGGATTTAATCCTAAGTAAGACGAATATGCGAAAATATTCATCAGGCGGCGACTTTATACTTCGCATAACTTCCTGTCCCAGGTGAAATCAACGTTCGTGTTCTTGCGAGAAGACGATGCCAGATTGAGAAGAGGCTGCATTGAAAGGGGATTGAGAGGCCAATTGTGTTCACCAACGTGGCGC
>JAABUR0100000709.1_pt1 | contig 53644 bp, 65 predicted proteins | sample 5560091 | NCBI WGS metagenome assembly JAABUR01 (sample SAMN10711879, study PRJNA513375) | rock metagenome | isolation source: Antarctica rocks | place: Antarctica: Victoria Land, University Valley sud | reverse complement strand
ATCGTCCGCACCGATACCCGGGAGGTCCGCAAGAAGCGAGCGGCGGTGGCTCGCTGACAACGAAGACAGGCGTCGGGTGTCGCACATCACCCGGAGCCATTCCGTCACGCATCACCCGGAGCCATTCGCGGCGCACCCGCTCGTTGTGCGATCTCGGCTGATGCGCGTCAGATCCGTCTCGGCTGATGCGGTCCAGCGTCTCGGTTGATGCGTTACGCCGTCTCGGCTGATGTGTGACACCTCGTCCCCCACCTCGGTTGGCTCGAGCGTCGAGCTGAGGAGGTGGGCCGAGTGCTGATGGAGCTCAGCGTGGCCGAGCAGCGGTACCAGGTAGTGCTCGCCGTGATTCAGGACGGCCTGAGCATGACCGAGATCGCCGAGAAGGCGGGCGTGCACCGCCCGACCGTGCACCGCTGGCTGCGTCGGTAGCCGAGCCACGGGCCGGACCAGAGTGTCGTAGGCACCTGAAGTCCGGGTCGTCCGTGCCGCGGGCGAGGTCACAGGCGGCGGCGCAGCGCGTCCATCAGCTCGTCGCGCAGCGAGGCGTCCTGCAAGTCGTCGGTCAGGATGCCGGCGAGAATTTGAAGGCGTCGCAGGTCCCGGCAGTCGGCCAGGCGCGCATGGTCGACCTCGCCCGGGTACGCGGCGACCGCGTCGTCGGTCACCTTCATCGAGGCGAGGTCCCACTCGAGCGGCCCCACGCACACGTCTTCCAAGTCGGTCCAGCGCGGGCCGTCCGGGGTGAGCAGCACATTGCCAGGATGCGCGTCACCGTGCAGTGGGCGGCGCGGCCACGACAGGGCCATCGGGACGAGCTCGCTGGCTGCGCCATGCAGGACGGCGTCCTCGGAGACGGACAACGCCGAGGAGATGTCGGTCAGAGGGCCGACGAGCTGCGGGAGGTCTCCGTCGTACGACGCCAATGCGGCGTGCAACTGCCCTACCAGCGCACCGAACAACTCCGGTGCAACCTCGCCGGGCTCGTGCTCAACCCACTGCCAGAGGGACACCTCCAGGCCAGCCGCGAGGTATGGCCCCGGCTCGGACCACGGCGGGACGACCGGTGCGCTGGCAGCGACGAGAAACTGGGCGACCGCGACCTCGCGCTCAAGCCACGGCATGGGGTCGCCGCGCAGGACGCGCCCCACGGTCACCACGCGGGTCACGACCGATGCCGGGTGCAGGCGTACGCGCACCGAATAGCCCTCGGCGATCACCTCTGGGGCGTCGCCGGGCAGGCCGAGCGACCGGGCGCAGGCGATTGATGCGGCCACCGCGTCGACGGTCGTCGTACTCGGTCCCCCCTTGCGCCGGTTCCCATTGAGTCGCACCCTAAGCGCCGTCCGGCCAGGACCTGACGCAGCTTCTCCTCATCGATCTCTCCGCGCGGTGCCCCACACGACGCGCGCCCCGCGCCGCGTCACAGACCCCGCCGCTCACCGAGCCGCTGTAGTTCACCCGATGGACAGCCGGCCTGGCGTCCCTGGTAGTGGTCCGCCGAGTTCGGCCGGCACCGAACCTTCGATGCACAGCAAGCCGCTCGACGACGGACTGTCCCATGCCCGCCAGCGGCCGACTGCCCGCGGCTGACACAGCCCACTCTGGCCGGCCGGGCGTGCGGACCGCCGGTCTCGGATACCAGGAATCCACCACGTTGGGGGAGATCATGACGCGCGACGTCTCATCGGCAGCACGGCGCCACATCCTCGTCTGATTCCGGTAACGGCCTCCGAGCCTGGCGGTCCCAGGCAGTCCCTCGGAGGGACAGGTTCGCGTGGAGCCGTCCAGACAGCCTGTCGGCGAAAGCCCCGGCCCATAGCGATCCGTAGAGTCCAGCCTGATCACAGTCGCATCACCCTTCGCGCCGGCTCGCGGTCAAACCGGGCACGCACCGTCTCACCGACCGAATCAGGGTGCCGCTGGCCGCCCTCGAAGGAGGCCGAGGAGGTCGCCGTCTGGGGTCGTGACGAGCAGCCCGGTCACCCGCCGCTTGGCCATCCGGTCGAGGGTGGCGCCGAGGTTCTCGTGGGCTCGGATGGTGGCGGGCCCCGGCTGCATCACGTCTTCGGCGGTGCCGTCGACTTCGCCAAGTCGGTCCAGACGAAGGCGGCCCAGTACGACGCGCTGGTCGTTGACCACGACGCAGATTTCGGCACCGGGGAACCAAGCCCGTACGTCGTCGAGCCGGTCCGCCGGCGCACACGTCGGCACGTCCCGCTCGACCGCGTGCAGGACCCGTCCGGCTGTGCTCGCTGTCCCTTCGGTGGGCCAGCCGGCCGCGATCCAGTCCAGCTTCCCGGCCGCGTAGTCGTGGACGGTGAAACCGAGGTCTTCGAGCCGGCACGCGGCCCGTGGGCTCATGTCTCAAAGCCCGTCCCAGCAGTAGACGATCACCGGCCGGGTCCGATCGAGGACGGCCGCCGACTCGCGGGTCAGCGACTTCAACGGCAAATGCAGCGCGCCAGGTAGGTGCTCCTCGTCGTACTCGTCCTGGGGCAACACCTCGGCGAGTTGGGCACCGGCCTCGACCAGCCGGGCCAGGGCGTCACGCCCGATCGCGGTTGGCATCCTGGACCTCCTGCCGGGAGCTTCGAACGCGGCTCACCTGCCCCCAGATCACGGTGACGGAGATGACCGAGAGCACCATCACGATGAGCGCCCGCCTCCCCAGTGTCAGATCGGCCACGGTGCCGGCTGTGCCGAGGAGCAGCGCACCCGCACAACACGCGACGGCCGCGACCACGGCCCCGACGGTGAGGCGATCCCGGCCGGTCATCGCTCGGCCAGCACCGCGATGATCTGGTCGAGGGACGGCGACCCCTGCGGCCCGCTATCGGTGGGGTAGACCCGACACGCCAGACCGCCGGCGGCGGGCGCGCTTCCGAACAGGTCGCGCTCATCGACGAGGATGGTCGGCGAACCCCGGAACCCGACCCGCTCGGCGTCTGCCGGCGTCTCCACCTCGTGCAGGGTCACCTCGGTGGGATGCCCGGTTGCAGCCAGCCCCTGGACCAGCCGGTCGTGGGCGACCCGCCAGTTGGGGCAGCCGTCGAAGTAGAGCAGTGTCACGTCCATCGGGCCAGCATGAACCCTCCACTGCAGTGGAGGGTCAAGCCGTAGTCTGGCTCTGTGCGGATCGGTGCGGTCGCTCGTCAGTCAGCGGTCCCGGTCAAGACGCTGCGCTACTACGAGACGCTGGGCCTGCTCGACCCGCCGGCGCGCACCGGCGGTGGCTACCGTGACTACCCGCCGGCCATCTTCGACCGGCTGGCCTTCATCCGGGCCGCCCAGGCGGTCGGGCTCACCCTCGCCGAGGTCCGGGAGATCGTCGCCTTCCGGGAGCGCGGCGAGACGCCCTGCGCCCACGTCCTCGCCGTGATCGAGCAGCGGCACGCTCAGCTCGGCCATCGGATCAAGGAACTGCAGCGGCTGCGCCGGGAGTTGCGCTCCCTGGCCGAACGCGGCCGCCGCCTCGATCCCGCCGACTGCACTGACACGCCGGTCTGCCAGATCATCACTGCTACCACGAGCACACCGGCGCGGGCGACAACTCGCCCACCGGGACGCAAGCCCGGCGAGGTCAGGGCGGTGCCGTGACGCTGCGCCGACAGTCGGCGTAGAGGGCGTCCTGACGTCCCCGACTGGGTGCAGGTGGCATTCCGCTGGGCCGCCGGGCGCTGGCCGAGTTCCTCGCTACCGCTTCACCCAGCAGCCAGTGCGCTGCGGCTTCGCGAGCCCGAACGGTGACGGCGAGTAGAAGCGGTCGAGCACCGGACCCGAGTCGCCTGGACGAAAGATCGTCGTCCCACGCCTACTCGGCTTCCGTTCGCCAGAGCCAGCGGAGCGCATCCGGCAGAATCGCGCCGCCGTGGTTCGAGTCGTGGCCGCCGTCTCCGAGGACGAGGCGGAGATCGTAGCCTCGTTCCGCGAGAGCCGCAGCCATTCTGAGGTTGGCGCTGAACCAGTTGAGGTTAGCGGCGTCCCAGTTGATGTCCCGACTGGCCGCTTGAAGGAAGACCCGCAGCGGTTTCTTTGCGGTTTGGCGGATGAGGTCGGGGTAGCGGTCTCCGCCGCGAATGTCGGCGAAGCTGCCTATGTAGCTGAGCACTCGCCGGAACTGATCAGGGCGTTCCCAGGCGACGGTGAACGCGCAGATACCACCACTACTCATACCGCAGATCGCTCGTTGGTCTGGGTCATCGGTGATGACGTACCGCTGCTGGATCATGGGGAGGATCTCGGTCAGCAAGAACTCCGCGTAGGCGTCGCTCAGCGTGTCATATTCGACACTACGATTTTCGGGCTTCGGGTCCCATCCGAGCTTCGCAGGGAGTTCCGTACGGAAGATGCCGGGGTCGATGAAGACACCGATTGTCACGGGCATTTCGCCGGCGTGGATCAGGTTGTCGAAGACGATGGAGACGCGCATGTCACCATCGGGGTCGAGCCAGGCGTGCCCATCCTGAATGACCATCAGCGAAGCGGGCTGCGAAGGGCTGTATTGGTCTGGCACGTAGACCCAATACCGCCGGTTTGTGCCCGGGAAGAGACGGCTCGTACCCCAAATGTGGCCGGAAATCGCGCCGCGCGGAACGCCCTGTTGAGACGAATCAGGCCCGTGGGCGTAACGGACGGGCTCCCGGAAATCGGTCGGCTGGCGAAGATACGGTCTGTCAGTCATCAGTTCGACGATGCGTCTGGAACGAATCGGCAGTGGACCCGTTCGCAGGCTGGTTTAGCCGAGGCGGGCCAGCCGGACGTCATTCCGCCTACCACACTCCCCGACACAGGCACAACACTAGACCGCCCCGATACCCGGCTGTCTCATCGCCACGGGCCGTCATGGAGGCGAGCGACCGCGACCAGCAGGTCTCGACGCCATGCGCCCGCTCTGGCCGGCAAATGCACAGCGGGCGAGACGCCGGCAAGGCCGCTGCGGCGGCCGGGGCCCGACGGCTGCTGCTGACCCACTTCTGGCCCGGCAACGACCGTCAGGCCGCACGCACCGCTGCCGCTGCCGTCTTCCCGGGCGAGGTTCTGCTCGCAGAGGAGGGCATGGAGATAGCCCTGGCCTGAGCCAAGGCGCCCAAGTCGCGTTCACGCCGAGAATGCAAGCCGACGGCGCTTGGACTCGCGCAGCACCCTGCTGCTCGGCTCGGCCTGGGTGCTCGGCCTCAATGCTGTCCGACACCGAGGCTCAACTGTTTCGAAGTCGCGCCTCGAAGGATCGTGGAGTCGCCGTACCTACTCGGCCTGGATGACGGACAGGACGTTGCCGGCGGGATCCTTGAACCAGGCGATGAGTGGACCTCCACCGCGGAAGATGCCGTGCTCGTCGGTCTCGACGCCGGTGCCCTCATAGCGCTCGAAGCGCACCCCCCGCTCGGTCAGCTGCTCGACCGCGGCCTCGACATCGTCGACCGGGAAGTTGAGGATGGTGAACGAGGCCGGCCTGTGATCCGGCTTGGGGTAGACCAGCGTCGGCCTGTCCCCGGCGACATGGAGCGTCAGCATCCCGTTGTCCTCGGTCACCTTGAGGCCCAACGTCTCGCTGTAGAACTGCCTGGCCTTCGACACGTCGTCGACCGCGAATCCGCTGAAGGCCCTGGTGTTCTCGAACATGGCTATCCCTTCTGCGTCAGGCCGACGCCCGCCGCAAGGCTAAGGGCAAGACGGCGGCTCGCCCTTGTCGTGGCCGTCCCGCTGGTAGACGGCGGGCGGCACCGGAACTCATCGCCGGTGTCCGGCTAACCGGGAGTGGGGGTCGAGGCGGTATCCCGAAGGGGCAGGCCGGAGTATGAGGCGAATGGCCCCGCCGGGTCAGCAACTCGCCAGGCGACCCAGGCGCGCAGGGGCTGGACCGATGTCCTCGCCCCTACGCTCCTGGGTCGCGACGGCTCAGTGTCGCTGAGCCGGCTCTGTATCAGGTTAGAAGACAGCCAGACCAGATGCCCCGTCCGCGACCGGAAGACCGCCGGTGACGACGCCCAACCGGTGCAGACCGCCATCGCTTTGAACCCTGAAGGCCGCGACTCCGCCGGTGCCCCTGAGAAGCAGGTAGACGTAGTGGCTTCCCGGGGTGAAGGCCAGGTCCACCGGCTGACTGAGGGTTCCCAGGAAGGCCGCCTTGCCGTCGATCAAACGGACCCCGCCGGTAGAGTTCAACCTGTAGCTGGAGATCGTGCCGCTACCAAAGTTCGCCGTGAACGCGTAGCGCCCGTCCTTGGTGATGACTATCCAGCAGGTGTCCGTCTGTCGGTTGCGGATCGAGCCACTGATCACTCCCAAGCGTCCGTTCGCGGACACCCGGTAGGAGGAAACCGCGGATCGACCGGGCGCAGCATTGAAGGACTCGGCGACGAGAAGCTGGCCATCATTGCGGAAAGCCAAACTGAACGGTCGTACGCCGTGCGAGGCCTCCCGCTGCGGCACGGCGCTGGCCAGACCGTTGCTGTCAACCCGAAAGACGTCGATGGCGCTCTGGGGGGACAGCAACACGTTGGTCGTCTTCTCCGTTACCAGGAGAAGGCGGCCGTTGGGGCTGAACTCCACCTGACCAGGAACCGCGATAGGCGAGCTCAGCAACCTGAACGAGTGGGGCAGGGGGGTCAAGGTCCCGTCAGAAGCAACCTTGAAGCCGCGGATGCCGTTGCCGGCGACCGATCCGTCAAGAACATAGAGCAGATTGCGGTTGATGGTCAGGCTGTTCGGCTCGTCACCGGCGTACACCTTCTGCAGGAACGTGAGCTGCGTTCCGTTCACCGAGAAGACGGTGACGTCGTCACTGCCGGCGTTGACGGCGTACAAAAAGCGATGATCGCTACTGAGTCGCAAACCGCCCTGCGTGTCCAGGTCAGTTCCGATCCCGGTGCCACGCGTAGCTACCCGGCCGACACGGGTCAAGGCGCCGTCTGCGGCCCGCCGGTAGGTGATTATCTGGTTGCCTGTGCTGCGATTGGTCATCGCAAAAGCGGCGCCCTCATGCGGGCCCAGTCGAGATACGGCGCTCTCGGCTGCGCTGGAGCCCTGCACGTGCGCGATCGTGATCACACTGAGGGTCGTAATGAGCGACAGGCCACCCACGGCAAGCTTCCTCATAGGACTTACCATCTATCCACTCCCTCGAATTGGCCGTTCCTTCTGATCAGGTCCCGGACTCCGCAACAGATCGCCACCGGGGTGGCGAGGGCTAATTCCGCCTCCTGCCTCGCTTCGCGCCCGCGCCCGTGCGCCGCCAAGTTGCTTTCGACCGTCGACGAGAGTCTTCCTGAAGAACGCACCACTCGGTGGCAGAAAAGCCTTACAGATACCTGACGAATGAGCTCTGCCTTTCATTTGACGCGCACTGAACCAAGCCAGTTTGGGCGCGTCGAGGCGGTGGTCACTGCCCGTTGGAGTCCGCCGGCCGACTTACCGCAGATGCCCGGCCGGGCGTGCCCGGGCCGTCAGGACCAGAAGAACGAACCGAGGGTACGGAGCTGAGCGGGCGTCGGCGGCCTCGCCATGGTGCTGCGGTAGTCCGCCGGGCCGACCTGCCAGTAGGCGAACGTCTCCGCGAAGTCGCCCGCCGGCGTGTGGTAGTCCGGGCACGTCGAGCAGCCGTACCACGGCGTACTGGTCGCAATGCCGCGTGCCTGCTGCCAGCGTGCCCGCCGGCCCGGATCACCGAGGGTGTAGTCGACGGCGTGGCCGATCTCGTGCGCGATGGTATGCGTGAGAACGGCGTCGGACTCGCGAGAACACGGCCGGACGTAGACCTCGATCCGGCGGTCGGCGTACGACGTGAAGCCCAGGTAGCCCGCACGAGCCGGGCGGAAGTGAATGGAAAAGGTGAGCCCCCGGTAGGGGTAGCCGATTCGAGCGAGCATGCCCGCCCCACGCCGTTGCTCCCAGCCGGCGCCGGAGCACAACGGGCCGGGCGCGGGTCGGACCGGTCCCGGCCGCACGCCTACCGGGCGCGCCGGCGGAGTCGTGGCTGGCGGGTCGGCCGACCGCGGCGGCAGCCCGACGGAGTGACTGCGACCTGCCGGGTCGGCAGCGACCGCGGGGACCGGGGTCGTCCACACGGGACGGGTCGGCCCCCAACTGGAGGCGGCGGCAGCGAGACCGACCTCGACCCCGACGCTGCCGTCACCACCCGCGCATCCGGTGCCCAGCAATGCCACGGCCAAGACGCCACCGCCAACGCCGCCCGGCCCACGCTTCCGCACGTCGCCCCCCTCCGCGTGGAGGCGACCGTCCTCTGCCGATCTTGAGAAGGCAACCCGGTCAGGCGCCCCCGACGACCTGGCCGCCGGCCACGTGCACGGGAACCGGGCTCAGCGGGCGCGGCGCCGGGCCACTCAGGTTCTTGCCGGTCGCCGCGTCGTACACCGAGCCGTGGCACGGACAGTGCAGCTGCTTTCCGGCCGGGGCGACGGTGCAGGCCTTGTGCGTGCAGATCGCGGAGAACGCCACCACCTGTCCGGCGCTCGGCTGGGCGACGATGACCGGCCTGCCGTCCGGGCCGGTCGCCGATATCGCGCCGCCGACCGGCACGTCGGCCAGCCTCGCCAACGGCTTGGCGCCGGTCGCGCCGGCCGGTGCGGATGCGCTTGCCGACGGCGACGACGAGGGGGCGGAGCTCGTCCGGCCACCGGAGCCGCTGTCGGTCTTCGCGCCGCCACCGCCGCAGCCACCCAGGGCGACCAGACCGAGCGCACTCACGGCGCCGGCGGCGAGCACCTGCCGGCGTGGCAGCCCGCCGCCATCGCTCGCCCCCTTGCCGGGTGGCTCGATCAGGGGCCCGAACTTCGGCTGGGTCGCGCCTGCTTTCGCATCCATGCTGCCTCCCGGGTACGGCCGGACCTGTTTCCCACTGCACGGCCCCGCCATCGAGCCGGTTCAGCGGCGGCCCCGGTCGCGGGGGTCGGGAGTCACACCGCGTTACAGATGACGCCGCCGTTGAGGCAACGCTTGACCTGCCTGGCGAGCTCGGCCGGATCCCAGGCGTTGATGAAGTCCCCGTGCGCGGAGTACGCCGAGCCGGACGACAGCGTCACCCCGGAGCCGCCGCGGGTCGCGTAGTGGACCTCGATGTCGAGCCGCGGCACCGCAACCGGATGCGTTGCCGGGCAGCGGTCGCCCTTGACGAGATACGCCAGGTGGCTGCGGTGGTCCGCGCTGTCCAGGTTCTTGCCGTCCCAGCACTCGGGGAAGCGGATGCGGACCCGGAGGTTCTCACCGGGCTTGCAGGTGGGCGGGGAGGAGTCCTGGAAGCGCGCCACCGGGCCGCAGTTCCAGGCCGCGACGCCCAGCGGCTGGGGCCGCGTTGACTTCGAGTCGCCGGCGATCATCCTGAGCCCGGCCGGAAATGGCCGGATCTTGGTCCGGTCGGCGTTGGACGCGCGGTAGTAGACCTGCGACACCTCCGGTCGCACCAGCTTCCCGCCCTGGTAGAGGGCCGGCACCCAGTACGCCGCCTTGTCCCCGCGGTTCTGGCACGTCGTACCGCTCGAGCGCAGGCTGGCCAGCGTCGAGTAGGCATCGGTGCCGGTGTTGCCGAAGAAGTTGTGCAGGTGCGCCTTGCCGGGTTGCCGTGGAAAGACGATCGGGTCGTCCATGGCACTGTGGCTCAGCGGGCAGATCACCTTGAACATCCCCTTGCTCACCGCCTGGGCCGCCGGAACGCCCAGCGGTCCGGAGCTCGCGGGCAGGAGTGCGCTGCCGGTGGTGACGCCGACTGCGAGGGCGAGCCCGGCAGCGGACGTGCGGATATGACGAAACGACATGTGGGTGCCTTCTCCGGACGCCCTACGGGGTTAGCTGTCGGGTTCGGGCGCGGAGATTGCCCGGCCGCCGGATGCGGCTTCACCCCTGCGCCGCGTTGGTGCGGCGGCGCCTCTTCTCGGGTTCCCCGTTCCTGCCCCTCAGCAGTAGCACCAGTGGGACCCGGGTGGGACAGGACTCGACGTCACCGGGCCGCAGTCCCGCGTTCGCGCGGGACCCGAGCACCGTAGGCACGCCACGGCGGAGGTGTCCAACATGACCTTCACAGCTTGATCAGCTCAGCGGTAAACGGATGGTGGCGGCCGGGCGTCCCACTGGCACCTGGGTCCGCGACGGCGCGGACCCGCCCGCGAGAGGCGGCCTTCATGCGTACGGTTCGTGTCCTCGTTCCGCTCCTGAGCCTGTCCGCAGTAGGTCTCGGCTTTGCCGGATCGGCCTCGGCCGAGACCACTCCGGCCAACGTGTGCGCCGGCGCCGCTGCGATGTCCACCAATTCGGTCTCGATGCCGGCGGCGAGCAGCACCCAGACCGTCGTACGCGATGTCAGGGTCGGCCACCACGCGGGCTGCGACCGGGTGGTGTTCGAGTTCGCCGGCCCGATGCCCGGTTACTCGGTGCGTTACGTCCGCAGCGTCATCCAGGACGGGTCCGGCCAGCGGGTGTCGCTCGCGGGCACCGCGTATCTCCAGGTCGTCATTCGCCCGACGTCCACCGTCACCCACGCCCCCCAGTCGAGGACGTCGGCCGGACTGGCCGTGCTTCGTGAGGTCGCCGGCGCCGGGGACTTCGAGGGCGTGACGTCGTACGGCGTCGGACTGGCCAGCCGGCAGCCGTTCCTGGCCTACCAGCTCGCCGGTCCGAACCGCCTGGTCATCGACCTCGCCGCTCCGGTCAGTGGCGCCGTCGCGCAAACCGCCACAACGACGCAGGTCAGCGCCGTCCCCTCCGGTGGGGCCCAGACCGGCGGCGGCTCGACCGCCGGACTCCAGCAGGTCGGCCTGCTCGCCGCTGGTGGTGGCCTGATCCTGGCGGCCGGCGCCGTAACAGCTCGGCGTCGGGTTGCCCGACAGTCCTGATCGTCCACTCCAGTCCCGAGGAGCCTCCATGGTCAGCAGCCGCCGTGGCATCGTCCCGGCGGCTGCTGCCGTCTTCGCGGTCGCCGGAGCGGGGCTCATCGCCACGGCCGTGCACAGTCAACGGCACCCTCCTGCGCCGGCGCGGTCGGCCGCGGGTTCGGTGCCGCTCGCCGACCCCCGGTCTCCCGGGCCCGGCACCCACCATCCAGCTGGTGCGCCGACCGTGCTGCCAGCCTCCAGGCCGCTGGCGTTGGACATCCCGGCGATTCGCGTCCACTCGCCGTTGCAGTACCTCGGGTTGACGGCCGCCGGCGCTCTTCAGGTGCCCGCGCCGGGACCGCGCTACGACCAGGCCGCCTGGTACCGGTACTCACCCACCCCAGGCTCGCTCGGACCGGCGATCATCGAAGGTCACGTGGACTCCGCGGCCGCGGGGCCGTCGGTCTTCTTCGACCTCGGCCGGCTGCGCCCGCACGACGAGGTCCGGGTCACCCGGGCGGACGGCCGGGTCGCGGTCTTCGCGGTGGACGGCGTACGCCGCTATCCCAAGGACCGCTTCCCGACCCAGCTCGTGTACGGCGACCTCGACCATGCCGGCCTGCGGCTGCTCACCTGCGGCGGCCGTTTCGACCGCACCACCGGCCACTATGTCGACAACGTCGTGGTCTTCGCCTCTCTCGTCGGCTCCGGCGCATCCGAATAGGCGTCGCCGCCACCTGCCCGTCGGCCCGGCTCTCGCCGCGGCTGGAGACTGCAGAGAGCAAAGCAGCGACCGCGGGCGGTGAAGCCGCCCGCGGTCGTCTGCATTCCGCACTTACGCTGGCTCAGCGGGCGAAGGACCCCCGCGTCTCCACCTGCGCGCCAGGAATCGGCTTGACCAGGTCCTCGGTCGGCATCTGTGCCGTGAAGCCGATGACCGGGCAGTTGATGAGCACGTTGGTCGAGCCGTACGGCTTTCCGAACGGTCCGGTGATCAGGTCTGGTCGGGTCGCGACCAGGTTCAGCAGCTTGAACTCGTCGGTCTGGCGCTTGTTGAGACCCAGGCGGACGGCCTTGTCCGTCCACTGGCCGATGTTCGCTTCCCACAGCGGGCTGTAGGCGAACTTGCGGTGTGGGTCGCTCAGCGTCGGGAAGTCGCCCTGGATGTTGAGCGCGTCCCCGCCAACCTGCAACGCCCGGATCAGGTCGGTGTTGCCCAGCGAGGCGTCCTCGGCCGCGTGCCCGTCGAGGATCAAGTGGGCCAGGCCTTGTGCTTCGGGGTTGTTACGACCGGTCTGGCCATTGACGAACGTGAAGATCCGTTCGCGGACGGAGCCGAGGAAGTCGTCGCCGCCCATGAACGGCGTCTTGCCGAGCAGCGGCACGAAGGTCGCCCGTTCGAGCGTCGCGGTGACCGGGTCGTTCGACTCGGTGCTGATGTAGAGGATCGGCTTGCCGGAGTCGAAGCCCCGGATCATCAACAGCTCCACCGAGGGCGCGAAGTAGCGCCCCGGACCGGCCCGCTTGGCCGGGTTGATCTTCAGCACCCGGTCGGCGGTGTTGGAGTGCCGCACCACGTCCCACGGGCCGTCGCCGACCGCCACGATGGGGGCGTTGTAGACCGTTGTCGACCCCTTGAACCGGATGAACGGGCTGTAGTTGGCGTCGCCCATGCCGCCCGGCTTGGCCGCGGCGGGCGGGAAGCCCGTGGGGCCGGCCTCGAGGACCCGGGTCGGGCTGAAGTTCGGGACGCCCTCGAAGTTGGTGATCGCCTCACCGAACTTGTTGCCTGCCGGCACCGTCTGGGTGACGTCCTGGACGCAGGTGGCGCAGCCGATGCCGATGTTGGCCAGCTTCGGTGCGAAGTTGAGGTTCAGGTCGCTCGCGGCGCCCTCGTCGGAGGCCTCGGTGAGGATATACCACGCGCGCTTTCCATTGAAGTTGCCCTCGTGGAGAGGCAGCGTGACGCTGAAGTGGTTGAAGTTCACCTGGACGGTGCTCTCCAGGATGATTTTACTGACCGGCAGAATGCCGGTCGTCTGCCCGGGCACGGCGGCCGGGGTGGCCCCCGCCTTCGGACCGGCCGTGGCCTGATTGTTTACGAGCAGAGGTACGGCGAGTGCCACCCCGGCGACGACCACCAGACTGGCGAGCTTGCGTCTTTCCATGTAACCGACCCTTCGGATAGTTGATATCGGCTGAGCCATGTCTCCTCACTTCCGACGCGAGAAATCCAAAGGCCACACAACCAGTCAGCGCGCGGCGTGGGAACAGGCTGGCTGCGCAATTTCGGAACTCGTAAGGAATTGGGCCCGGCCGATGCTGGGCACTGGCAGTCGGCACGCGCAGGAAATGCGCCGAACGGTCAAGCCACCCGGTAGGGCTCGGCCGCCGCCGCGCGCAGTTCCAGACCGAGCCCGGGGCGCCCGGTGTCGGGTACCAGCACCCCGTTCTGCGGCGACAGCGCTCCGCGAAACAGCATCTCCTCGATCCGTGCGTGGTCATGGAAGTACTCGAGGTGGCGGAGGTTGGGCACGCCGGCCGCAGGGTGCGCGTGCAGGTTCGGGGCGCAGTGCGCCGACACCTGCAGGTTGCGCGCGGCCGCAACGGCGGCTACCCGGAGGAATTCGGTGACGCCCCCACACCGGGTCAGGTCGACTTGGAGGCAGTCGACGGCTCCGGCGTCCACCATGCGGGCGAAGTAGACCAGGTCGTAGCCGTACTCCCCCGCGGTCACGTCCGGCCGCACCTCGCGCCGGATCGCGGCCAGCCCCTCAAGGTCGTCGGAGGACACCGGCTCCTCGAACCAGCGCACGTCGTACGGCGCGAACCGGTCGGCCACCCGGACGGCCTGGCCGACTGTGTAGCCGCCGTTGGCGTCGACGAAGAGCTCGGCCGCCGAGCCGATGACCTCGCGCGCCAGCGCGATCCGCTCGACGTCACGCTGCTCTCGGGATCCCCACGACTCGCCGATCTTGATCTTGACCCGTGGGATGCCCAGGTCGTGAACCCAGTGCGCGAGTTGGTCACGCGTCTGCCGCCCGTCGTACGACGTGAAGCCGCCACTGCCGTACACCGGGACCTCGGCTCGGACGGCTCCGATCAGCCGACAGAGCGGCAGATCGAGCAACTTCGCCTTGAGGTCCCACAACGCGATGTCCACCGCCGAGATCGCGGTACTGGCCAGGCCGGGGCGACCCAAGTTGCGCACCTGCCGCACCATCGCCTCGAACGTTCCCGGCACGTCGAGAGCGCAGCGGCCCACCACGACGCGGCTCAGCGTGTCGTCGATCAGCGTCTTGGCGGCGGCACCGGTATAGCTCCAGCCCACGCCCCGGCGACCTCCGGCGACCGGCGAGGCCACGACCAGCGTGGTGGAGCTCCACGAGAGCGTGCCGTCGGCCTCCGGTCCGTCGGTGGGGACCGTGTAGACCGCTACGTCGAGCGACTCGATCGGCACCGCCGCCGACGTCATCGGGCAGTCGCCCGATGTGGAGCGCCGATGCCCTTTCGCGAACCCGCGACGAGGTGGTCGGCCGCCCGGGCAGCCAGCGACATGATCGTGAGCGCCGGGTTGGCGCTGCCCTGCGTGGGCAGCACGCTGCCGCCGCCGATGAGCAGGTTGGGAATCGCCCACGTCCGGTGGCTGGCGTCGACCACGCCGGCGGCCTCGTCGGCGCTCATCCGACAGCCACCGACGAGGTGTGCGAACCGGTCGATCGTCATGACTTCCGAGGCGCCGGCCGCGGTGAGGATGGCCTTCAGCTTCTCCTCCGCGGCCGCCACGAGCGCCCGGTCGTTGTCGCATTGGCTGTAGCTGAACTTCGCCACCGGTAGCCCGTGCCGGTCGGTCTCCTCGGCGAGGGTCACCCGGTTGTCCGGCAGGGGGAGGAACTCGCACAGCGCGCCGATGACCGCCCAGTGGACGTAGTCGCGCATGTACTCGCGCAGGCTCGCGCCCCAGTGGCCCTGCGCCGCGACGTGTTCGGCGTAGGTGATCGGCAGCGGCGAAACGCCCTGCAGGGAGAAGCCGCGCTTGTAGGGCTTGGTCGGGTCGGTCTCGTAGAAGTCCTCGGTGGAGATCTCCGGCGGCGGCGCCTTGTAGGAGCGGACCTCCGCCGCGAACCGGCCGGCGGTCTGCGGGGCCCCCTGCACCATGACGTAGCGGCCGACCTGGTCGTAGTCGTTGCACAGCCCCTGCGGCCAGCGCGGGGTGGCCGAGTTGAGCAGGAGGCGAGGCGTCTCGATCGAGTACCCGGCCACCGCGACCATCCGGGCACGCTGCACCCGCTCGACGCCGTCCCGCAGGTAGCGCACCCCGGTCGCCACCCCCCGGGCGTCGTCGACCTCGACGGCGGTGACCATGGCGTCGGCGCGGATCTCGGCGCCATGGGCCAGTGCGTCCGGCACGTGCGTGATCAGGGGTGACGCCTTGGCGTTGACCTTGCAGCCCTGCAGGCAGAAGCCGCGGTAGATGCAGTGCGACCGGTTGCCGAACCGGCCGTTCGTGATCGCCACCGGGCCGACCTTCACCTGGATCCCGAGGTCCAGGCAGCCGCGCTGGAAGATCATCCCGTTGCCGCCGATCGGGTGCGGCGACTGTGGATAGCCGTGCGGGTCGCCCCATGGCCAGTGCTCGCCGGCCACCGGGAGCTCCTGCTCCAGCTGGGAGTAGTAGGGCTTGAGGTCGGCGTAGGAGATCGGCCAGTCGGCACCCACGCCGTCGTCGGTGTACGTCGAGAAGTCCGACGGGTGGAACCGGGGGGTGTAGCCGGCGAAGTGCACCATCGAGCCGCCGACGCCACGGCCGGAGTTGTTGGAGCCCAGGGGCACCGGGTCGCGCCCCGCGAGCACCCGCGGCTCGGTCCAGTACAGATGGTGCGAGCCGGCCTCGTCGCTCACCCAGTCACGGTCGGGGTCCCAGAACGGTCCCGCGTCGAAGGCGACCACTCGCCAGCCGGCCCGCGCCAACCGCTGGAGCAGGGTGCCGCCGCCCGCGCCGCAGCCCACGATGGCCAAATCGACCTCGTCGTGGTCGTCGAACCGGCGCATCGACTCGCGGAGCTCGACGTTGACCCGGCTGCCGTCCTTGGGTATCAGCCAGGCCGAGGCGTTGCGCCGGCGTACGCCGCCCGTCCCCAGCCTCACGACTCACGGCCGGGGCGCCGGCGACGGGCGGATTCGACGTAATCGGCCCACGGAGCCGGATCGCGACCGGAGGCGTCGGGCACCTCCCACGGCTCCCGGGCGTCCAAGCCGAGGTTCTTGTAGCCACGCGGGTACGCCGGCCCGCCGAAGCCGATCTCGTTCCATGCCCAGGGATGCGAGTAGTACGCCGTACAGGCGTAGCGGGTCCACATATCCCAGACGTGCTTGGCGGACAGGCCGTGCCAGTTCGAGCCGGAGCGGTCCTGCACCCGCTGCAGCACGTCGGCCTGGTCGTCCCAGCCGAGTCCGGCGAACCGGTCGCCACGCGCCGCCTGGGCGTCGGCATCGAGCCCGGCGAAAGATCGGCGGAAGGCTTCGCCGTCCTCGGGCATGTCCTCGTGCCGCCAGCCGTCGGTCGCGCCCTCGCTCAACCGGGCGTCCATCATGGCGAGGATCGGGACCCTGGGCTCGGCCCGCTGGTCGAGCAGCTGGTCGAACAGCGCGGTACCCGTGGCCTGCTCGTCGGGCCCGAAGAAGTGCGGGGCCGGCTGCTGGCCCAGTCGGGCCTGGACGACGGCCGCGGTGGCGGTGTCCCAGGTGCCGGCCTGGCCCATCACGTCGTACCCGGGAAACCGCTCCTGCTCCGTGCCCGGGGTGGCGCCGGTCGGACGGCGCGAACGGGCCACCTCAGTCGCCCTCGCGGCGCAGCACGGAGGCCAACAAGCCCATCCCGCCGACGATCGTGACCAGCAGCGGAGCGAGTAGCGGTGGCCCCATCTCCACGTTGTAGCGGGCCAGCCGCCAGCCGCCAGGACGCTGACCGATGCCGCGGGCATGCAGGTAGGTGCCCTGCAGGCCGTTGGCGACGATCGCCGCCGACGCGAGCGGCAGCGCGGTCTTGGCCGCCCGTCGGCTGACGAACCCGGCGACCCCGGCGGCCAGACCGACCGGCCCGAGCGCGACCGGCAACCACATCATCCGGTTCCCGAAGCTGGCCCGGTCGTGTTCGAGGAAGATCTCCGCCGCGGTGACGATCGCTCCCACGCCGGTCAGCGCCGACAGCGACCGCTCGAACCGGCCGGTCTCGATGTTGCGGACCATCCAGTCGATGCCGTGCAGCGGGGACCCGACCGCCTCCGCCAGCGTCGGCGACGGGCCGGGGTTCGGATCGGCCGCGTGCCGGCCGGATCGCGGTCGCCAGGACAGCACCGCCGTCACCCCGGGGTTCCGGGCAGGAACTCCGCGACCTTGCTTTTGAGGCCTTCCTTCACGACGTCCCAACGGTCGGCGTCGCCGCGGGCGATCGACAGCGCCGACTTCTCGATCTGGTCGAGCGTGGCGTGCGGCGGGATCGGCGGCACTGCCGGGTCGGTGACGAACGCGATCACCGCCGGCCGGTCCGCGCTCAGCGCCCGCTCCCACGCCGAGCCGACCTCGGCCGGCTTGTCGACGTGGATGCCGAGCAGCCCGAGGCTCTCGGCGTAGCCGGCATACGGGAAGGGCGGCACTTCCTGCGACGGGAAGAAGGCCGGCGCTCCCTCCATCGCCCGCAGCTCCCAGGTCACCTGGTTGAGGTCGGAGTTGTCCAGCACGGCGACGACCAGGCGCGGGTCCGCCCACTCGCGCCAGTACTTCGCGATCGTGATCAGCTCGTTGATGCCGTTCATCTGCATCGCGCCGTCGCCGACCAGCGCGATGCACGGCCGGGTCGGGTCCCCGAACTTGGCGCCGATCACGTACGGGACGCCGGGGCCCATCGTCGCGAGGTTGCCAGAGAGCGACCCGCGCATGGTGCCGCGCATCTTGATGTGCCGGGCGTACCAGTTCGCCGAGGAACCGGAGTCCGAGGCGATGATCGCGTTGTCGGGAAGCCGGGGGGAGAGCTCGGCGAACACCTGCTCCGGGTTGATCGGGTCGGCGCTGGTCTGCGCGCGGCGCTCCATGACCTCCCACCACCTGGCGACGTGGCCCTCTACCTCCTTGCGCCAGGAGCGGTCCTCCTTGCGCCGCAGCAGGGGGATCAGCCGAGCGAGGGTGGCCTGGCCGTCGCCGACCAGGTTGACCTCGTACGGGTAGCGCATCCCGATGAATTTCTGGTCCCGGTCGATCTGGACTCCGCGGGCGGAGCCGAACTCGGGCATGAACTGCGTGTAGGGAAAGCTCGAGCCGACCGTGAGCAGGGTGTCGCACCCCATCATCAGCTCGTACGACGGCCTGGTCCCGAGCAGCCCGATCGAGCCGGTGACGAAGGGCAGCTCGTCGGAGAGCACGTCCTTGCCGAGCAGGGCCTTGGCTACCCCGGCGCCGAGCTGATCGGCCACCTGCACAACCTCGGCGGCAGCGCTGCGGGCGCCCTGCCCGACCAGCATCGCAACCTTCGAGCCGGCGTTGAGCACGTCGGCCGCCCGCTGGAGGTCGGCGTCCGTGGGCACGACCTCGGGTGAACTCACGCCCAGGCTGGACGGCACCATCTTGAACTCGTGCGTGGGTGCCGAGTACTCGAGCTCCTGGACGTCGGCCGGCAGGATGATCGCGGTCACATCCCGCTCGCTGTAGGCGGTGCGGATCGCCCGGTCCAGCACGTTGGGCAGCTGCTCGGGGACCGTCACCATCTGCACATAGTTGTGGGCGACGTCCTTGAACAGCGTCAGCAAGTCGACCTCCTGCTGGTACGAGCCACCCATCGCACTGCGGTTGGTCTGGCCCACGATCGCCACGACCGGCACGTGGTCGAGCTTGGCGTCGTACAGGCCGTTGAGCAGGTGGATAGCGCCCGGACCGGAGGTCGCGACGCAGACGCCGACCCGGCCGGTGAACTTGGCGTAGCCGACGGCCTGGAAGGCGGCCATCTCCTCATGCCGGGCCTGGACGAACTTGGGGATGTTGTCGGCCCGTCCCCACGCGGCCAGCAGTCCGTTGATCCCGTCACCGGGAAAGCCGAAAACGATCTCTACACCCCACTCCCGGAGTCGGCCGAGCAGGAAATCCCCCACCGTCTGTGCCATGTCGTCCCCTCGCTCGTTCCTGTCAGCCTTGCGGCCGTCGATACGCTGGGGAACCCCTTTCGGCTTACGGTTGTCGAACAGCCCACACCGCCTTGGCGGCAGGTCAGCGGCTGGTCGGACCGGCCAGAGCCGCACGCCGAGCGGCGGTCAGTCCCGCGGTTGCGAAGGCAGCCGCCACCGTCGCATCGAGGAACGCGGGCCGCCGGCACCGGGCGTCCAGCACGCCGAGCGCGACGCCGGACGTCGCGTGCAGCCCGTCAGCCGCTGCGCCGAGCAGGAGAACCGTGGCGGCCGGCCGGGTCGCCGTGACGGCAGCCTGCACGAGGTGACGGCCACCGAGGATGCGGACGACGACGACAACTCGCCTGGGGGATCCCCCACCGCCCCCGGCGATCCGAACCATCAGCCCGGGCGCGGTGATGAGGGCGAGGCCCCAGGCCGCCCGTACGAGCCCGAGGCCGCGGACGCTCACCGGGCGCCCGCTCTTCGACATCGACCTCACTACCGGCGGACGAGCGTCGCGGTCACACCGGCGGCGATCACCGCGGCCGCTGCACCGAGCAGACCGTGGTGCTGGGACAGCCAGACCTGCGGGCTGCGGCCGTGCGAGCTGGCGTCGAACCTGCCGTGCGCCCCGTGGTCGTGGCCGCCCCGGCCGTCAACCGGCTCCCAGAGGTTGGTCGCAGCGTCGGGAGAGGCGGGCTCCGAGCTCTGCTGCGACCCGTATCCGGTCCGGCCCAGGTACCGGTCCAGGAGGCCAGGCATGATCTTGTTTGCGGCCAGCGTCGCCGCCGTGGTACCTCCGACCCAGTACTCCCGCCGGCCCGGGTGCGCCGCGGCGTAGAGCACCGCCCTCGCGATGACCTCCGGCTGGTAGATCGGTGGCACCGGCTGTGGCCGGTGTGGCAGCCGGTTGAGCACCCAGTCGAACTGCGGGGTGTTGACCGCCGGTAGCTGCACCATGGTCACGTGCACGTCGGACTTGTCGTGCAAGAGCTCGCAGCGCAAGGACTCGTTGAACCCCTGAATCGCGTGCTTGGCCCCGCAGTACGCCGACTGGAGTGGAATCCCGCGGTAGGCGAGAGCCGAGCCGACCTGCACGATCGTGCCCCTGTTCCGAGGAAGCATCCGGTCCAGCGCCGCCCTGGTGCCGTAGACGTAGCCCAGGTAGCTCACCTCCGTGACCCGCTTGAACTCCGCCGGTTCGATCTCGGTGAACGGGGCGAACACCGAGGTGAAGGCGACGTTGACCCACACGTCGATCGCCCCGAGTTCCCGCTCGACCCGGGCCGCGGCGGCCTCGACCTGGTCGTAGTCCGCCGTGTCGGTCACGATCGCGAGCGCGCGGCTGCCCACAGCCTCGACGTCCCGCACCGCCCCGTCGAGGCCGGCCTCGCCGCGGGCGAGCAGAGCGACCGCCGCGCCTGACCGGGCAAACGCCGTGGCAACCGCCCGTCCCACCCCGCCGCTCGCGCCGGTCACCACAACCGTGCGGCCCATCGTGTCCGCCACGGGTGTCACTCCTCGCCTGTCGAGCGGTCCGGCGGCGACATCAGTACGGCGGCATCGAGATGTCGCCCGGACCGCCGCGGGCAGGCGGCGCCGCCCGGGTCGAGAACGCCAGGTGCCAGTCCTCCCGGGTTTCCCCGGCGAGCGTGCACTCCCAGGAGAACCGCTGACCGCCGGGGAGCTCGAGCGGCGGTATCCCCAGCGCCAGCGGCACCGTGAGCGGCGTACCCGCTGGTACGCCTGGGGGCCGGCCGACCTCGATCGCGGCGTCGACCATCACCGGCGCCGGGCCCATCGGCCCTTCCTGCATGACCGGCTGGCCGTCGGCATCCCGTAACTGGAGGGTGAAGGGAATCGTCGTGTTGGCCTGATCCCACGGCACCTCGACGATCATGGCGACCGCGGAAGGAACCGGACCCGGCCCGGTCACGGTCCAGCCGCCCCCGAGCAGGTGCAGCTTCCCGTCGCTGACCTGCGCGGAGTCGCACAGGATCATGGTGACCTTCACGATTTCCCCCGATGAGCGCGCCGCTGGTAACAGATGGAGTTGCCCGGCCGGCTCAGCGGCGCCGACGGCGAAGCACCAGGGCGAACAGCGTCACCGCAGCTACCCCCGCCGCTATCGCGGTCGGGTCCTTTCGCCGTACCAGCTCGCTCGCCGTCGCCCGGCCGGAGGACAGCAGCTCACCGCCCCTGGTGGCAAGGTCGCCGAGCCGATCCTGGCCGGTGGCGGCCCGATCCGATGGCCGCGGGGAACCGGCCCCGGCGGCGGGTCGGTCGCTGCCGCCTCCGGCCGGTGGAGTCAGTGCACCCACCCGGCTGCGCAACGCGGCGACCGCGGCGATGGCCCGGTCCTTGCCGCGACCCGCGACCCGGCGCGGGCTCACCCGGTCGGCGATGCCGTCGACCATCTCGGCCAGCTGTGCGCGGCTGCGCTCGATGTCGCGCTCGATCGACTCCGGATCCTTCGCCACGTCCACTCCCCTCGGCGCTGTGCCTGCCGGCGTACCGCGCTTGCGCGCGCTCACCCTCTCAGATCGACGACCACCTTGACGTCGTCCGCCGCACGGTCCAGCGCCTGCGGCCAGTTCGCCATCGGGACCCGACGGGTGATCAGCCGGTCCAACCAGGACCGGTCGGCTCGGGCCAGCGCCGCCGCGGCCTGCTCGTAGTGCTGCCGCCCCGCGTTGACCGAGCCGAACACCACCTCGTTGCCGAGCACCAGCTCCTTGTTGATCGCGTCGGCATCAGCGGACACGGTGTGGTGGCCGGAGGAGATGCCGGTCAGGCAGACGATGGCGTTGGGAGCGCCGATCCGCATCACGTCGAAGACCAGTTGGCCGACGCCGGTGGCCTCCATCACGATGTCCGGCTCGAACCCCAGCGAGTCGACGCCGGCGGAGTGGTACGTCGCGCCGAGGTCGGCGACCAGCTGCGGTTTGCGCCCCTCCGTGACCCGGTCGACCACGTGCACGTCCAACCCGCGCTGGACGCCGAGCATCGCGGCCAGCAGCCCGATCGGTCCGGCACCGGTGACCAGCACCCTCTCGGGCGCATAGCAGGCGCGAGCGCCGATCCTCTCGGTCTGGTCCCAGGCCTTCGCCACGACGGAGGTCGGCTCCAGCAGTACGCCGAGGTCAGCCAGTGCCGGGTCGAGCCTGACCGCGAACTTCGCCGGCACCCGCCAGCGCGCGGAGCCGTAGCCGTCCATGCCCTTGATGCCGCGCTCGGTGTACTGCCCGTTGCGGCAGAAGTCCCACTGGTCGATCGCGCAGCACGCGCAAGGCACCGGGTCCGGCCGCCGGACGATCCCGGCGACCAGGTCCCCGACGGCCAGACCGGCTTCGCCGGGCACCTCGAGAACGCGCCCCAGCGACTCGTGGAACAGCGTCATCCGCCGGCGGCCGGCGGGCAGTACGCCGTACCCCTCGCGGGCGATCTCCACGTCGGTCCCGCAGACGCCGACCAACAACCCCTCTACCAGCACCTCGCCGTCGTCGACCGGGGGCTCGGGCACCTCCTCGACGGCCGCAGAGTCGATCTTGCCTGGCGAAACGGTGCATGCCTTCACTGGCCCTCCTCGCAGGGTCGCTCACCCGCTCGCACCCTGCCCACTCGGGGACCGCGGCAACGCCGCATCGCCCTTACGATGGTCGGGCGCGAGAGTGGCGGAATGGCAGACGCGCCGGACTTAGGATCCGGTGCCCTCGGGCGTAGGGGTTCGACTCCCCTCTCTCGCACCTCTCCGACTGTCATGGGCTCGCGGCTCGTCGATCCGGCCGGCGTGAAGGCACGACAGCACCGTCCAGCCCCGCCCGTCAGCGAGCGGTTTCCAGCTCGGTACGGGTAACGGCCGCACGCAGCGTCAAACCCTTGGCGAGCAGGTTGCCCGCTCCTCCCTGTTCCCGGTCGATCGCGCACACCACCGTGTCGACGAGCGCCCCGTCGGCTCGCAGGCCCGCGCACGAGTCGAGCAGCGCGCCGCCGGTGGTGACGACGTCCTCGATGACCACGACCCGCAGGCCACGCACCGACCCGCCCTCGACCGCCTTGCAGGTGCCGTATTCCTTGGCGGTCTTGCGGACGAAGACCGCCGGCAGGCCGGTCAGCTGCGACATCACCGTGGCGATCGGGATACCGCCCATCTCCATGCCGGCCAGCACGTCGCAATCGGGGACGAGCGAAACCATCGCCGCCGCCACACCGTGGAGCAGGACCGGGTCGGCCTCGAACAGATACTTGTCGAAGTACTCACCGCTCTGCTGCCCGGACCGCAGCCGGAACGAGCCGGTCAGGTGGCAGGCGTCGTAGATGCGGCGCGCCAGCGCGGGGTCCATGCCACGCAGCCTCCCACGGATCCTTGCATCAGCTCCTAAGCGCGCATACTATCTGTTTCCCACCGATGGGTGGGTCCTCGGACCAGTAAAGGGAGAGCCGGCATGTGGACGTTCGAGCACACGGAGCTGACCAGCGCAACCCCCGCGCGGCTGTGGGCGCACTTCGCGGAGCCGACAACGTGGCCCGAGTGGGATTCCGAGACGGCCGGTGTGACCGTGCAGGGTCCGATGGCGGTCGGCACCCGTGGCACCCTCAAGCCGGTCAAGGGCCCGGCAACACGTTTCACCTTTACCGAGGTCACGCCCGAGGTGGGGTTCACCGACGTCAGCCGGCTACCCCTCGCGCGCCTCACCTTCGCCCACCACATCGAGCCCACGGCGACCGGCAGCCGCTTCACCCACCGCGTGACCATCGCCGGTCCGTTGTCGCCGCTCTTCTCCCGTGTCATCGGCAGAAAGATCGCCGCCAACCTGCCCACGGCCATGCGGACGCTGGCCCGGCTCGCCGAGAAGGACGACGCCGGGAACGCCGCCACGACGGTCAGGGCGGGTGGGTGAGTAGAGACGCTCCCGGGGCGCCCACATCCATCCCACCGGGACCCGAGGACAGCCCCGGGTTCCTGCTGTGGCGCACCACCCTGCGCTGGCAACGCGGCATCACCGCCGCGTTGCGGCCCCTGGAACTGACTCACGTGCAGTTCGTGCTGCTCGCCGCCGTGTGGTGGCTGTCCGACCAGGCCGCCTCCCCCGGCGAGCTTCCCAACCAACGTCAGGTCGCCGCCCATGCGGAGACCGACGTCATGATGACCAGCCAGGTTCTGCGCGTGCTGGAGTTACGGAACCTGCTCACCCGTGCCGGCGACCCGGCCGACGCCCGCGTCAAGCGCCTGACCGTCACGGACTCGGGCCGGCGGCTCGCCGAGGAGGCCGTCGCCGTCGTCGAGGCCGCCGACGCCCGGTTCTTCGCCGGCGTGGGTGACCGCGGGCAACTTCTCGACGTCCTGCATCGGCTGGCCGACGACCCCCACTCCGTCGCCACCGTCCCGATCAAGGGATCGGCCGAGCGCAGCTAGGATCGGCGCGGGTCGTGGGTGACCAATACCACTACGACGACGACCGCACGGTTTCTGGCGGCGGTCCCGGCGCTGCCGGTCTCGGACGAGCGCAAAGCGATGGCGTTCCTGGAGAGCGCTCTCGGCTTCACCGAGTTGAGCCACGAGGGAAAGAAGCTGGGCACCTGCGTCGCGACGCGGTCGAACTGCATGTCTGGGTCGCGGACGGCAGCGCTCCCGGCGCGGAACGCCACCTGGCCGGCTCGGCCTCCTGCCGGATCGAGGTCACCGGCGTCGACGGGCTCTACCAGCACTGCCAGCAGCTCGGCGTCGTCCATCCCAACGCGCCGCTACAGGATCAGTGGTGGGGCACCCGCGAGTTCGGCGTACTCGATCCCGACAACAACCTGATCAGCCTCTACGAATGGGTTCCGCCGGCTGCTCCGCCGGAGCCCACCCAGCGCGTCGCCGATGACCCGCCCGGTCAGGGAACTACGGTCCAACCGCCCCAGGCCGGACCGCCGCTCCGCTGGTAGAGGCGCCCGGAGAGCCCGTACGCCGTGAGTTGCGAGCGGCCGGCTCCGGTCGAGACGGCGGCGGCACCGGAGATCAGATAGCCCCCCAGCGGCTGCCAGCCCGACCAGGTCGTCGAGCTCAGGCTGCCCTGCGCCGCGTACGCCTGCCCGTTGCCACCGCGCACGACGGTGACCAGCTGGCTGGTGGCCGGTACGAGGGTCAACGCGGGATCGGCCGTGACGACCCCGCCCATGGGGGTCCAACCGGTCCAGCGGCCCGCCGTACGCCGGTTCTGGTAGAGCATCCGGTTGGTTCCGACGACCAGCACGACGGCGCTCCCGTCCGGACCCACCGCCACCGCCGGCGCGGACAGACAACGGCCGCCCAGGGGCAGCCAGCGCGCGGTCGCGGCCGACGTTCGGGTCCAGATGCCGCCATCCGCGCCGCGGACGAAGACTTCGGTGCCGAAGGGGCCGGCGGCGACGCCCGGTGCGCTGCTGGCGATGCCGCCGAGAGGGAGCCACGGGCTGCCGGCAGCCGTGCCGGCGTAGACCCGGTTGTCCGTCCCGCGTACGGCGACCACGGCACCGGAGCGGCCCAGGGTGGCCGACGGCGCACCGGTGAGCGACCCTGTCAAGGCGGTCCAGGCACCCCAACGGCCGTCGCGGTAGTCCTTGCGGGCCAGCCCGCCCGGCGCCGTTCGGGTGAACAGGCTGGCCCCGGACCCGGCGGCGACCTCGGCCGGCGCGGGGACGCCGGCCCACGACACGGTCGGTGCCGACGCGGGGGCGCCGAGGAAGGCACGCCAGGTCGCCGGCCCGACGCTGCCGGTGGCCGGGAGCCCGCGCGCCCGCTGGTAGGCGCTGACGGCGGCAGCTGTACCGGGGCCGTACTGGCCGTCCGCGGTGGTACGGACCTGACGCTGGATCACGGCCACCGCAGTACCGGCGTCCGACGGCACAGCGACGAGGTTCTGGTCCTGCTGGATGAGCTGCAGGTCGGACGTGGGCGTGGGAGGTGCCACGTACGCCGGACACGGGGTCGGGTTGAAGGCGGAGTAGGCCGGTGCGTAGCGCTGCCCGGCGGGCACGCAGGGGCCGTAGTCGACCGGGGCGACGCTCCTGGTCCAGTACGACGTGTGCTTCCAGGCGCCGGCCCAGCTGAAGCTGAAATGCACATGGTCCTGGTGGCAGGCGGTAGCGCCGGAGCACGTGTACGGGCGCCACCCCTGGGTGGCGGCGTACGACCCCCAGATCCGGCCGTTCCAGATGATGTACATGATGCCGAGGCGGCGGGCCATGGCCGCGGTGTTGCCGTTGGCATCAGGGGCGAACAGCCAACCGAAGAGCGCGTTGACCTCGGCCACCTGCTGGGGGTTGTTGATCGAGACCGCCCAGTCCCAGGCGCGCCCTTCCGCGTGCTCGCTGGTCGTGACCTCGCGCAGGCAGGTGTTGACGATCCCGTAGCTGCCGGTGTCGGGGTAAGTGCTCTGCACCGTGGTCTGGAAGGCCGAGACACCGGGCTTGGCGCTGTAGTCGCAGCTGCGCTGGGGGATGTACGGGCTCAGCAGCTCGGCCGCGACGGGCAGGCCGGTCGGCGTCGGCGGGACGGTCGGCGCAGCCGGTGCGTCCGCGGTGGCGGTGCTCCCGGCTCGTCCGGGCACCGGCGTGGCGAAGGGCGGTACGTCGTGACCGGCGGCCGGTGGCAGCGGAGCTGGGTTGCTCACGGCTTCGGCGGTGGCCGGCGCGGCGAGCGGCACCGCGGCGGCGGCGAGGCCGACCGCGGTGGCGGTGAGCGCCAGCAGCAGGCGCCGCCAGGTTGGAGTCGACCGGAGGAAAGTCACTGCGCTCCGATGGAGGTTTCGGCCAGCGTGCGGACGAGGACCGCCCGCGTGCCCATCGGCAGCTCCGACCCCCCGCCTAAGCGGCTCGGGAGAGGTCATCGGCGCCCAGCGCCGCACAGTCCGGGAGGTCGGCCCTGGGTCGGTACCCTCCGGACGCCGATGAGGGAGGGCAGATGCCGCGACCGCGGGCAGTGGTCACGGGTGGGGCCGGTTTCCTGGGCTCGCACCTGTGCGAGCGGCTCCTCGATGACGGCTACGACGTCCTGTGCCTGGACAACTTCCTCACCGGTACGCCGGCCAATGTGGCGCACTTGCTGGAGCGGGGCGACTTCCGGCTCATCCGCGCCGACGTGACCGACTTCGTGCACGTGCCCGGCGACGTCGATGTCGTCCTGCACTTCGCCTCACCGGCCTCGCCGATCGACTACCTGCAGCTGCCGATCGAGACGCTGAAGGTCGGCTCGATCGGCACCCTGCACACGCTCGGGCTGGCCCGGGAGAAGAACGCCCGCTACCTGCTGGCGTCGACCTCGGAGACCTATGGCGACCCGCAGGTGCACCCGCAGCCGGAGAGCTACTGGGGGCACGTGAACCCGGTCGGCCCGCGCGGGGTTTACGACGAGGCCAAGCGCTTCGCCGAGGCGATGACCGTCGCCTACCGCACCTACCACCGCATCGACACCGCGATCGTCCGCATCTTCAACACCTTCGGCCCGCGGATGCGGCCCAACGACGGCCGGGCCATCCCCACCTTCATCCGCCAGGCGCTGGCCGGCGAGCCGCTCACCGTGGCCGGCGACGGCTGCCAGACCCGCTCGGTCTGCTACGTCGACGACCTCATCGACGGCGTCGTGGCGCTGCTGCAGTCCGACCTCGCAGGGCCGGTGAACATCGGCAACCCGCGCGAGATGTCGGTGCTGGCGCTGGCCGAGCTGGTGCGCGGGGTCGTCGGCTCGGACTCCGCCATCGTGTTCGCGCCCCGGCCGCAGGACGATCCGCTGGTTCGCCAGCCCGACATCACCCTGGCCAAGACGGCGTTGGGATGGTCCCCCCTGGTTTCGGTGGAAGACGGGCTGGCCCGCACCGTGAAGTGGTTCCGCAGTCACCCGGACCTGGTCGGCCTGGGGTGAGGCGCCCTGGTCGGCAACCAGCCGACATGGCCGCTTCGAGCGGGCTGCAGTCCGAGGTCCTCGAGGACCTGGCGGCTGCGGTCAACTACATCCGCTGGTACGCCGAACTGGCCCGGCCGTGGCTGGGAGCCGACCCCCTCGAGGTCGGCTCCGGCCTCGGGAACTACGCCGCCGCCTGGGCCGCCCGGGGCCAGCGCATAGCCGCCTCCGAGGCCGACCCCGGCCGGCTGGCCCGGCTGCGGGAACGCTTCGCCGACGAGCCGATGGTGTCGGTCCGCGAGCTGCGGGCGCCGATCGAGGAGACCGGCAGTTACTCGTCGGTCGTCGCCTTCAACGTGCTCGAGCACATCGAGGACGATGCCGCGGCCCTGCGCAGCTTCCGCGGCCTGCTGCGGCCGGGCGGGTACGTCGTCCTCGTCGTACCGGCCTTTCCGGTCGCCATGAGCGACTTCGACCGCCGGATCGGCCACCACCGCCGGTACAAGCGATCGTCGATGAACGCCGCACTGCGCGCGGCGGGCTTGGCGCCGACGCTCGTCCGGTACCACAACTCGGCCGGCCTGCTCGGCTGGCTGGTGCTGATGCGGCTCCTCGGGGGCCGGCCGTCGGAAGGGCCGGCGTTGCGGGCGTTCGACCGGCTCGGCGTACCAGCCCTGCGCCGGCTGGAGAGCCGGGTTCGCCTTCCGTTCGGCCAGTCGGTGTTCGCCGTTGCGCAGCGGGTGGCGGAGGAACCGTGAAGCTGTCGGTCCTGATGCCGGTCTACAACGAGGCCGCCACCGTGGCACTCGCGGTGAAGCGGGTCCTCGACGTCGACTTCCCGTGCGACGTCGAACTGGTGATCGTCGACGACGGCAGCACAGACGCCACCCCTGAGCTCCTGGCCGCGGTCGACGACCCACGGCTCTCCGTGCACCGGCATCCGGTCAACCGCGGCAAGGGTGCGGCCGTCCGGACGGCGACCGAGCGGGCGACCGGCGACTACATGGTGATCTGCGACGCCGACCTGGAGTACGCGCCACGGGAGGTTCCCGCCCTGCTGGCGCCCGTCCTGCGCGGCGACGCCGTGGTGGTCTACGGCACCCGCAGCTTCGGCAGCAATACCGCCTTCTCGTTCTGGTACGTGCTCGGCAACAAGGCCGTGACGACGTTCGCCAACGCCATGTTCAACTGCTGGATCTCGGACCTGGAGACCTGCTTCAAGCTGATGCCGCTGGCGCTCTACCGGGAGCTCGACGTACGGGCGGCCGGCTTCGGCATGGAGGCGGAGGTCACCGGAAAGCTGCTGCGCCGGGGGTACCGGCCGTTCGAGGTTCCGATCACCTACACCGCGCGCAGCCGCGCCGAGGGAAAGAAGTTGACCTGGCAGGACGGCGTGCAGGCGCTGTGGATCCTCTCCCGCGCCCGTTTCAGCGGCCGGCCGGTCGGTGCAACAGCTCCCCCAGCAGGGGGGCGAGCCGGCGGAACGCAACGCCCCGATGGCTGATCGCGTCCTTCTCCGCCGGAGACATCTCGGCGGTGCTGCGGGCCCCCCCGACCGGCACGAAGACCGGGTCGTAGCCGAACCCGTTACTGCCCCGCGGCTCTGCTGCCAGGACGCCACGGAGCCGCCCCTCGACCACCCGCTCCCCAACCTCGGGCACCACCGCGGCCGCCGCGCAGACGAACGCCGCGCCACGGCGCTCGACCGGCACGTCGGCCAGCTGGGCCAGCAGCAACGCGAGGTTGGCCGCGTCGTCCCCGTGCCGGCCGGACCAGCGGGCCGACAGCACGCCGGGCATCCCGCCGAGCGCGTCGACAGCGAGCCCCGAGTCGTCCGCGACCGCCGGCAGCCCGGTCTCCTGCGCAACGGCGTACGCCTTGAGCAGCGCGTTGGCGGCGAAGGTCGCTCCGGTCTCAGCCACCTCGGCGATGCCGGGCAGTGCCTCGAGGCCGACCAGCTCGACGTCCAGCCCAGGTACGCCGGCCAGGATCCGGCGCAGCTCGGCCAGCTTGGCCGGGTTGCGGGTGGCCAGCACGACCTTCGGGCGGCTCACATTCCCGTCGGCTGGTCGGCGCCGGCCGCTGGCCGGCGAGGGGCCGCCAGCGCCGCCGCCTGCAGCCGGGTCAGCTCGGCGCAGCCACCGCCGGCGAGCTCGAGCAGCGCGTTCAGGGTGGCGCGGTCGAACGGGGTCTTCTCCGCCGTGCCCTGCACCTCGACGTACCGGCCGTCGCCGGTGACCACGACGTTCATGTCGGTGTCCGCGCCGGCGTCCTCCAGATAGCAAAGGTCGAGCCGGGGCTCGCCGTCCACCACGCCGACGCTGACGGCGGCCACCGAGTCGGCCAGCGGCTCGCCGCGCACCGCGTGGTTGTCCCGCAGCCACTGCACCGCGTCGGCCAGCGCGACGTACGCGCCGGTGATGGCCGCGGTCCGGGTGCCGCCGTCCGCCTGCAGGACGTCGCAGTCGAGGACGACGGTGTTCTCGCCGAGCTGCTCGAGGTCGACGCAGGTCCGCAGCGCCCGGCCGACCAGCCTCGAGATCTCGTGGGTACGGCCGCCGACCTTGCCGCGCACCGACTCGCGATCGCTGCGGGTGTGGGTCGAGCGCGGCAACATCGCGTACTCCGCGGTCAGCCAGCCGAGCCCGCTGCCCTTGCGCCAGCGTGGGACGCCGACGGTCACGCTGGCCGCGCAGAGGACCCGGGTCCGGCCGAACTCGACCAGCACCGACCCCTCGGCGTGGTCGAGCCAGTCCCGGGTGATGCTCACCGCGCGCAGCTCGTCCGGGCGCCGCCCGTCCGGTCGTGTCACCGTGGTGTCCTCTCAGATCTCGTGGCGCGAGCCGCTGGCCACGACCTCGACGGATCCGGCGTACGCCGCAGCCGCGTGTTCCGCGGTCCGCACCGGGTCGCCCCACGGCACCAGGTGGGTGAGCAGCAGCCGGCCGGCGCCGGCCCGATCGGCGTACTCCCCCGCCTGGCGGCCGGACAGGTGCAGGTCTGGCGGCCCGTCCCCGGCGCCGAACGACGCCTCGCAGAGGAGTACGTCGGCCCCTCGGGCCAGGTCGAGCAGGGCGTCACACGGGCCGGTGTCGGCGGAGTAGGCGAAGGTGCGGCCGCCGACTTCCAGCCGCAGCCCATAGCACTCGACCGGGTGCGCCATCCGGGCCAGCGTGACCGTGAACGGGCCGATCTCCCGCCGGCCCGGCCGCAGCGTGGCGACGTCGTACACCTCACCGACGAGCTGCGCGCTGCCGGTGGCCCGGCCGAAGCCGGCGACGAGCTGCGGGTGCAGGTCCGCCGGCCCGTGCAGCGGCAGTGGCGGCGGGGCGCCGTCGGGGTGGAGGTGCCGGGCATAGGTGTATGGCAGCAGGTCGAGGTAGTGGTCGCCGTGCAGGTGCGAGATCACTACCGCGTCCGGCGCGAGCAGGTCGGCGTAGCGCTGCAGCGCCCCCAGCGCGCCGTTGCCGGCGTCGATCAGCAGCGTGCAGCCGTCGGACTCGACGAGGTACGACGAGCAGGGGGAGTCCGGGCCCGGGAAGGTGCCCGAGCAGCCGAGAACGGTGAGCCGCACGGTCAGCGGCCGGCGTCGGCCGGGAGCAGGATGCCGCCGTCGACGTGATCGATCTCGGGCCCGAGAAAGCGGCGCCCCAGGCGGGCGAAGGAGTCAGGATCGCCGGTGGCCACGAAACGATGCCGCGGCGGGGGCAACGACTCGTCGCGGAACCGGCCGCCCGCGGCGAGCTCCCGGTAGACGTCCTTGGCCGTCTCGTCGGCGCTGTTGACCAGGGTGACCTGCTCGCCGACCACGTACGAGATCACTCCGGTGAGCAGGGGATAGTGGGTGCAGCCGAGGACCAGCGTGTCGGTGCCGGCGGCGATGACCGGCTCGAGGTAGGTCTCCGCGACGCTCATCAGCTCGGGCGTGAAGGTGTCGCCCCGCTCGACGAACTCCACGAAGCGCGGGCAGGCGACGCTGGTCAGCGACAGCTGCGGAGCGGCAGCGAACGCGTCGTCGTATGCCCGGCTGGCGATCGTGGCCTGGGTGCCGATGACGCCGACCCGGCCGTTGCGGGTGGCGGCCACCGCCCGCCGGACGGCCGGGAAGATCACTTCGACGACCGGGATCGGGTAACGCTCGCGGGCGTCGCGCAGGCAGGCCGCGCTCGCACTGTTGCAGGCGATCACCAGCAGCTTGACGCCCCGCTCGACGAGGGAGTCCAGCAGCTCGAGCGCGTATGCGCGGACCTCGGCGAGGGGACGGGGACCGTACGGCGTCCGCGCGGTGTCGCCGACGTAGATGACCGCCTCGTGCGGGAGCTGGTCCATCACGGCGCGGGCGACGGTCAGCCCGCCGACCCCCGAGTCGAAGATCCCGATCGGCGCGTCGTCCACAGGCGCAGAGCCTAGGCGACGTCCACCGGTACGCCGGGAACCCGCCGTACGCCGCGTCGTTTCGGCCACCCTGACGAGATGCGGGTCCCCGACCTCGACGCCATGCTGGCCCGCCAGTCGGGCGCATTCACCCGCGCCCAGGCACTGTCGCTCGGTTGCACCGACGGCCGGATCCAGGCTCATCTGCGCGCTGGCCGCTGGCAGCGGGTGCACCACCGCGTCTACTGCACGACCACCGGCGAGCTGACTCGCACTCAGCAGTTGTGGGCTGCGCTGCTCTACGCGGGGGACGGCGCTGCGCTCAGCCACTGGACCGCCGCCGAGCTGCACGGCATTACCGAACGCGTGGAGAAGGTCATCCACATCACCATTCCAGCAGACCGGCGGATCGCGAGCACCGCCGGATTGCGGCTACACCGCTCACGGTCGTTGGACGACTCGCAGGTCCAAGGCGGGCAGCTGCTTCGGCGCACAAGGGTGGAACGCACCGCCCTCGACCTACTGCAGACCGCCCGCACGGTCGACCAGGCTTTCGCTCTCGTTGCCGACGCCTGCCAGCGGCGACTCACCACCTCCCAACGGTTGAGCGCAGCGTTGGCCGCCCGCCCCAAGACACGCTGGCGAGCGGTGGTGGGCCCTGCACTCCAGGAGATTGGCGCTGGATCGCATTCGCTTCTCGAGCGCAAGTTCGTGGTCCTGAACCTCCGTCACGGCCTGCCGCACTCGCAACGCCAGCTGCAGCTGCGCAACGATCGGGTCAATCGATGGCTGGACTGTGACTACGCCCCGGTACCCGTACGCGTCGAACTCGACGGTCGGCTTGGCCACGAGCGTGGGCTCGAGCGCTGGCGGGACATGGGCCGAGACAATGCCGCCGCGCTTGCCGATCGGACGGTGCTGCGCTACGGCTGGGCCGACGTGACGGGCCGGCCCTGCGCCGTGGCCGGACAGGTGGCGGCGGCGCTGGTGCTCCGCGGCTGGAGCGGGGGCCATCGGATTTGTGGAGCGAAGTGCGAGCTATAGCAGCAACAACACTCCACGAACTCATTCGCTGGCGCTGGCGGGTTCGGCAAGTGTGCCGGCCAGGACGCGCGCGGGTCAGGCCCAGAGCTGGCCTTCGAGGGCGGCCTCGGCCTCTTCCAGGGTGCCGGCGTACGCGCCGGTGGACAGGTACTTCCAGCCGCCGTCACAGACGATGAAGGCGATGTCGGCCCGCTCCCCCGCCCGTACGGCGGCGTCCGCGCAGGCCAGCGCCGCGTGCAGGATCGCACCGGTCGAGATGCCGGCGAAGATGCCCTCGGCCTCGATCAGCTGCCGGGTACGCCGGAGCGCATCGCGGGGTCCGACCGAGAAGCGCGAGGTCAGCACCGACTCGTCGTACAACTCGGGGACGAACCCCTCGTCGAGGTTGCGCAGCCCGTAGACCAGCTCGCCGTAGCGCGGCTCGGCAGCAACGATCTTGACGGCGGGCACCCGCTCCCGCAGGTAGCGGCCGGCGCCCATCAGCGTCCCGGTTGTCCCCAGACCGGCGACGAAATGGGTGATCGTCGGCAGGTCGGCCAGCAGCTCCGGGCCGGTGCCCTCGTAGTGGGCCAAGGCGTTCGCCGGGTTGCCGTACTGGTAGAGCAGCACCCAGTCGGGGTGCTCCCCGGCCAGCAGCCGGGCCCGGCGTACCGCCTCGTTGGAGCCACCGGCTGCGGGCGAGTAGATGATCGCCGCGCCGTACATCTCGAGCAGCTGACGCCGCTCCACCGAGGTGTTCTCCGGCATCACGCAGACCAGCCGGTAGCCACGCAGCCGGGCCACCATCGCCAGCGAGATGCCGGTGTTGCCCGAGGTCGGCTCCAGGATCGTCGCGCCGGTGGACAACAGGCCGGCCTTCTCGGCCGCGTCCACCATCGCGATCGCGGCCCGGTCCTTCAGCGAGCCGGTCGGGTTGTCCTGCTCGAGCTTGGCCCACAGCCGTACGCCGGCCGACGGCGAGAGCGCCGGCAACCCGACCAGCGGCGTACCGCCGACCGAGTCCAGCAGTGAGTCGAAGCGCACGGCGGCGGGTCAGCCGCCGGCCACGGCCGGCAGGATCGTCACCGAGTCACCGTCGGACAGCGGGGTGTCCATGCCGCCGAGAAATCGGACGTCCTCGTCGCCGCGGTAGATGTTGACGAAGCGGGCCAGCCCACCGCCGCCGTCGACCAGCCGTTCGCGCAGACCCGAGTGCCGCGACTCGAGGTCGGTGAGCAGCGCGCCGAGAGTGCCGCCGGCGGCCTCGACGACCTTCTCCCCGCCGGTGTAGTCGCGCAGGATCGTCGGGATCCGGACCTCGATGGTCATCGTCACAACTCCTTCGTCGGGCGTTCTGGCGACTGCAACGCTGCGACCACGCGCACCTCTTCCTCCGTGACCAGGCCGTCGACGATCCGGTACGAGCGGAACTCCACCGCGTCCGGGTCGCGGGTGGACACCAGCACGTAGTGGGCGCTGGGCTCCGATGCGAGGGCGATGTCGGTCCGCGACGGGTACGCCGGAGTCGCACTGTGCGAGTGGTAGAGCAGCACCGGCTCCTCGTTCCGGTCTTCCATCTCCCGCCACACCCGCAGTTGCTCCATCGGGTCGAACCGGTAGAAGGTCGGCGACCGCTCGGCGTTGGCCATCGGGACCAACCGGACCGCCGAGTCGGTGCCGGCTGGACCCGCGACCAGCCCGCACGCCTCGTCCGGGTGGTCGCGGCGGGCGTGCGCGACGATCGCGTCGTAGGTCGCCCGGTCGATGGTCAACACAAGGCCGAGGTTATCGGCGCCTCACTCGCCGGCCACCGCGGTCACCAGCGTCTCCTGCAGGTAGCCCAGCCAGCCGTAGACCGCGAGCAGCCGGGCGCGGGGGTCGGACGGCCGTAGCCGGGCCATCTCGGCGTAGGTGTCCTCGGTCACCGACAACGTCGTGCCCAGCGAGAGCCGGAGATCGTTGAGCGTGCCGAGCCAGGCCTGGGCCGCCTCCTCGTCCAGAGACAGCCGTGGTCCGGCCTGCAGACCCGCCAGCACCCGCTCGGCCGAGGCCCGCTTCGCCGCGCGCAGGTCGCCCTCGGTGTAGCGGCGGAACTCCGCGGCCGCCTCGTCGTCGTCGCGATAGCCGGCCGGCAGCAGCCTGGCGAGCACCGGGTCGGTCGGCGTCGGCGGTACGCCCTCCGGGATCCCGACCAGGGCGGCCAGCGGGTCGGCGGAATCGGCAGCCGGCGCGGCATCGGACTCGAGCAGCGACACCAGCTCGCGAACGAGGTGGCGCAGCACCGCCATCTCGCCGGCGCGCAGCTTGCCCTCGATGCCGGTCCTGGTCCGCCGGAATCCCGCCATCTCGTCGTACCTAGTCCTGTTGCAGCGTGGCCCAGAGGCCGGCAGCATGCAGCCGGGAGACGTCGTGCTCCATCTGCTCGCGGCTGCCCGAGGACACCACCGCGCGGCCCTTGTGGTGGACGTCGAGCATCAGCTTCGTCGCCTTCTCCCGGCTGTAGCCGAACAGCGACTGCAGGACATAGGTGACGTAGCTCATCAGGTTCACCGGGTCATTCCAGACGATGGTGACCCAGGGGGTGTCCGCAGCGGGGAGGTCGTCGATCGCCGGCCGGTCCAGCTGCTGCGGAGCGACCGTGGCGGTGTGGGGAGGCGCCGACATCTCGGCCGCCATGGTGGCAGAGACGCGGACGGTCCGACCACCGCCCGCGGTCACCCTAGGGTGGCCCGATGGCGAGCACGGCGCTGTTCACCGATCACTACGAGCTCACCATGCTGCAGAGCGCCCTTCGCAGTGGTACGGCGTCGCGGCGGTCGGTCTTCGAGGTCTTCGCCCGCGGCCTGCCGGCCGGCCGCCGGTACGGCGTGGTGGCCGGCACCGGCCGGCTGCTGGCGGCGCTGGAGCGGTTTCGCTTCGGCGCCGACGAGCTGGAGTTCCTCGCGGCGGCAGGGGTCGTGGACGACCCGACCTGCGAATGGCTCTCGAGGTACCGCTTCACCGGCGACATCGACGGTTACGCCGAGGGCGACGCCTACTTCCCCGGCTCGCCGGTGCTGGTGGTCGAGGCGCCGTTCGGCGAGGCGGTGCTGCTGGAGACGCTGATCCTGTCGATCCTCAACCACGACAGCGCGGTCGCCTCGGCGGCGGCCAGGATGGTGTGCGCCGCGGCGGAACGGCCGATCATCGAGATGGGCTCCCGGCGTACGCACGAGGAGGCCGCGGTGGCCGCCGCCCGCGCCGCCTACGTCGCCGGTTTCACCGCGACCTCCAACCTCGCGGCCGGCCGCCGCTTCGGCATCCCGACGACGGGCACCAGCGCCCACGCCTTCACCCTGGTCCACGGCAGCGAGCGGGACGCCTTCGCCGCCCAGGTCGCCGCGCTGGGAGCCGGTACGACGCTGCTCGTGGACACGTTCGAGGAGGAACCCGCCATCCGCACCGCGGTCGAGGTGGCCGGCCCGGCACTGGGTGCGGTCCGGCTCGACAGCGGGGACCTGCTGGAGCTGGCCCGGGCGGCCCGCGCCCAGCTGGACGGCCTGGGCGCGCACTCGACCCGGATCGTGGTCACCAGTGACCTGGACGAGCACGCGATCGCGGCGCTGGCCTCGGCGCCGGTGGACGGGTACGGCGTGGGCACCGCGGTCGTGACCGGGAGCGGTGCTCCGACCGCCGGCTTCGTGTTCAAGCTGGTCGCCCGGACGCTCTCCGACGACGCCGACGCGCCGCTGGAGCAGGTGGGAAAGCGCTCCACCGGCAAGCCGTCGCGCGGCGGCCGGAAGTGGGCCGTGCGGCGGCGGGGTGACTCCGGCCGGGCGAACGCCGAGCTGGTATTCGTCGAGGCACCGCCCCCGGCGCGGCCCGGCGACCGCCCGTTGCTCGTCCCGCTGGTCCGCGGCGGCGACGTCGTCGCGCCCGGCAGCCTCGCGCAGGCGCGAGAGCAGTGGCGCACCGCGCGGGCCGAGCTGCCCGCTACCGCGCTGCGGCTGTCCCGCGGTGACCCCGGGCTGCCGACCATCTACTCGGGAGGGTCCAGGTGAGTCGCGCCCTGGTCATCGTCGACGTGCAGGTCGACTTCTGCGAGGGCGGCAAGCTGGCCGTTCCGGGCGGCGCCGGGGTGGCCGAGTCGATCACCCGGCTTCTCCACGAGACGCTGTACGACGTGGTGGTGGCGACCCGCGACTACCACCGCGACCCCGGTCCGCACTTCTCGCCGGACCCCGACTACGTCGACACCTGGCCCGAGCACTGCCGGATCGGTACGCCGGGCGCCCAGCTGCACCCCGCGCTCGACCGCGACCGGCTCTCGGCCGTGTTCGACAAGGGCGAGCAGGCCGCGGCGTACAGCGGCTTCGAGGGAGTGGATGCCGCCGGCACCTCGCTGGCCGAGTGGCTGCGCGGCCATGGCGTGGACCACGTCGAGGTCGTCGGGATCGCGACCGACCACTGTGTCCGGGCGACCGCTCTGGACTCGGCCGGTGCCGGCTTCACGACGACCGTGCGGCTCGACCTCACCGCCGGCGTGGCGGCGCAGACCACCGCCCGGGCGCTCGAGGAGATGCGGTCGGCGGGGGTCGAGCTGCGCGGCGTACCGGTGGTCGCGGCCGGCTGACGCGCCCGGCAAAGCAGTTGCCCCGCCCGGCCGCTGCGTCCAGGCTGCGCCCATGTCACTGGGGGTGCAATGCGTCTGTGTCGACACCCGCGACCCTGACCGCCTGGCCCGGTTCTGGGCCGAGGCGCTGGGGTGGCGTCGTACCTACGAGGAGCCCGAAGAGGTGGTTCTCGAGCCACCGGAGGGAAGCCCTCAGGACGGCGTGGCGCCGGACCTGCTCTTCCTCAAGGTGCCCGAGGAGAAGGTGGGCAAGAACCGGCTGCACCTCGATCTGCGGCCGGACGACCAGGCGGCAGAGGTCGAGCGGTTGGCGGGCCTGGGCGCCCGGCGGGTGTCCGTCGGTCAGGGTTCCGACGTGTCCTGGGTCGTGTTGGCGGATCCGGACGGCAACGAGTTCTGCGTGCTCCGCGCGCTGCGGCCGGACGAGCTGGCCGACTGACCACCGCGAACTTCAGCCGCGCTCGCGCAGCCCGGGTAGCAACGTGACCGCCACCAGCGCCAGCCAGCTCGACCCGAGTAGCGCGCCGGCCAGCACGTCGGTCGGGAAGTGCATGCCGCGGTAGAGCCGCGACAGCGCCACCGCGATGGGTACGGCGATGCCGACCAAAACGGCCACCGAGCGCAGCGCCGCGACCCGCACCGTCCGCCACACCACCAGGGCGGCGCCGCCGTAGAGCGACACCGCGGCGGCCGTGTGCCCCGACGGGAAGCTGGACGTCGGCGGCGCCGCATCCAGGTGCGGGACCGGCGGCCGGTGCCGGTCGACGAGCAGCGTGATCGTCACGAAGATGAGGACCTCACCCGCCAGAACGGTGAGCAGGAACAACGGCTCCCGCCAACGCCGGAGGGCGAGCAGGAACAGCAGGAACAGGACCGCGCCGGCGACCACCACTGTCCGGGTCTCGGCGAGCAGGGTCGCGTAGTGGGTGATCGTGTTCCAGGTCGGCGTCCGGTCCCTGGCCAGGACGACGTCGGCCCGGCCGTCGGCCCGCTCGAAGGCTGACCGGGCCAGCACCTTGGTGAGCAGCAGGCCGACGCCCGTCAGCACGCCGACCAGGACGGCCGCGCCGCCGAGCAGTCGGCCGGCGACGCGCGCCAGCGGGCGGCCCTCGAGATGTCCCACCGTCGCCCCCTGTCCCCGGTGGCCCGTCGCGAAACCCGGTTACCCTGGCGGTACACCCTGCACAGCCGCTGAGCGCGAGGAGTTGCCACGATGAGCGCGGCCGAGGTCACTGAGCGCCAGTCCCGCGCCGTCGCGGAGGCCGCTCGGGAGACCGAGTGGCGCAAGCCCAGCTTCGGCAAGGAGCTTTTCCTCGGCCACTTCAGGCTCGACCTGATCCACCCGCATCCCAAGCCCTCGGCCGACGACGCCCGGCGGGGCGAGGCGTTCCTGGACAAGTTCGAGTCGTTCCTGCGCACCTCGGTCGACCCGCTGGCCATCGAGCGCGACGCCCGGATCCCGGCCGATGTGATGGCCGGGCTGGCCGACCTCGGCGCGTTCGGCATGAAGATCGACGAGGAGTACGGCGGCCTCGGGCTGAGCCAGGTCTACTACAACCGCGCGCTCGAGCTGGCCGGCTCGGTCCACGCGGCGATCAGCACGCTCCTCAGTGCCCACCAGTCGATCGGCGTACCGGAACCGCTGAAGATGTTCGGTACGCCGGAGCAGAAGGCGAAGTACCTGCCTCGGGTGGCCAGGGACGAGGTCAGCGCATTCCTTCTCACCGAGTCCGATGTCGGCAGCGACCCGGCCCGGCTCTCCACCACCGCGGTCCCCGACGAGGACGGCAACTACGTCCTCAACGGCACCAAGCTGTGGACGACCAACGGAGTGATCGCCAAGCTCCTGGTCGTCATGGCGATGGTGCCCAAGTCGGAGGGCCACCGCGGCGGGATCACCGCCTTTATCGTCGAGGCGGACTCCCCCGGCGTACGGGTGGAGCACCGCAACGCCTTCATGGGGTTGCGCGGCATCGAGAACGGCGTGACCTCGTTCACCGACGTCGTGGTACCCGCCGAGAACGTCATCGGCGGCGAGGGCAAGGGGCTCAAGGTGGCCCTCACGACGCTGAACGTCGGGCGGCTCTCGCTGCCGGCCATCTGCGCCGGCTCGGCAAAGTGGTCGCTGAAGATCGCCCGCGAGTGGTCCGGCGAGCGGGTGCAGTGGGGCCTGCCGGTGGGCCGGCACGAGGCGGTCGCCGCCAAGCTGGCCGGCATCGCCGCAACCGCCTTCGCGCTCGAGGCCGTCGTCGAGATCGCCGGCTCGATGGCCGACGAGCAGCGCAACGACATCCGCATCGAGGCCGCGCTGGCCAAGCTCTACACCTCCGAGAAGGGCTGGCAGGTCGTCGACGACCTGGTCCAGATCCGCGGCGGCCGGGGCTATGAGACCGCCGCGTCGCTGGCCGCCCGGGGCGAACGCCCGATCGGGGCCGAGCAGGTGCTCCGGGACATCCGGATCAACAGGATCTTCGAGGGCTCCTCGGAGATCATGAAGCTGCTGATCGCCCGGGAGGCGGTCGACCAGCACCTGTCGGTGGCCGGCGACATCATCGACCCGGACGTGAATCTCAAGGCAAAGGCCCGTACGGCGGTCCGCGCGGGCGGGTTCTACGCCAAGTGGCTGCCACCGCTCGCGGTCGGCGCCGGCCAGGTGCCGACCGCCTTCGCCGCGGAGTTCGGCGTGCTCGCGCCGCACCTGCGCTTCGTCGAGCGATCGAGCCGGAAGCTGGCCCGCTCGACCTTCTATGCGATGTCGCGCTGGCAGGGCAAGCTCGAGCGCAAGCAGGCCTTCCTGGGCCGGCTGGTCGACATCGGCGCCGAGCTGTTCGCGATCAGCGCCACGGTGGTGCGGGCGCAGATGCTGCTGACCGACGGTGCGCCCGAAGGCGCCGCCGCGGTCGAGCTGGCCGACCTCTTCTGCCGCGGCGCGCGACGCCGGGTCGAGGCACTGTTCGACGCCCTGTGGTCCAACGACGACGCGCGCAGCTACGCGGCCGCGCAGCGGGTGCTCGAAGGCCGCTACACCTGGCTGGAACGAGGGATCATCGACCCTTCCGGCGACGGGCCGATGCTCCCGCCGGCGGGGACGTAGCGTGAACGCCAGGAACCAGCGGGAGGTCAGCATGGCGGACAAGAAGCGCGACGCGCCGGCTACCCTGATCACCAGCGTTCCCAAGAGCCGGTTCCAGCAGCTCGACGACCGTCGTCGGCGCTACCTGATCTCTATGGGCATCCGCACGGTCTGCCTGCTGCTGGCGGTCGCGGTGCCGTACACACCGGCCCGCATCCTGCTCGTGCTGGCAGCGATCGCGCTGCCGTGGCTGTCGGTGGTCGCGGCCAACGGCCCGCTGGCCCGGGACCCGGCCAGGCCGACCTCGTTCCGACCTCGGTCGCGCCCCGCCCTGGGACCCGGTAGGACCGAAGACCGCGACCGGCGGTCCGGCTGACGGCCCCCCGGCCCCGGCCCCTCAGCCCTCCGGGGAGGCGCGCAGGAAGCTCAGTACGTCGGTCAGTGAGGCGGTGGCCAGCGCCAGCTGGGAGTCCGCGGCGCCGTAGTAGACGCGGAGCTCGTCGGTCTCCTCCTGGTACACCAGTCCGCACGGGAAGACGACGCCGGGGACGTCGCCGACCAGCTCGTACTGCGTCCGGGGGCTGAGCACCCAGTCCTCCGCCCGGCGCAGCACCTTGGCCGGCTGGTCGAGGTCGAGCAATGCCAGTCCGGCCCGGTACAGGGCGCCGGCGACCGTCTGCCGGACGCCGTGGTAGATGACCAGCCAGCCCTCCTCGGTCTCCAGCGGCGGCGGCCCCATCCCGATCCGGGCCGAGTCCCACCAGCCGCCGACCCGGGCGCCCATCACCGGTTCCGGGGCGGTCCAGCTGCGCAGGTCGGTGGAGCGAGAGAGCCAGATGTCGCCGCGCCGGCCGACCGTGGCCACCGGCCGGTGGAACAGGACCCAGTCGCCCTTGACCCGGCGCGGCAGCAGCGCGGCGTTCTTGTCCTCCGGCGACATCACCATCCCCAGCCGCTCGAACGTGACGAAGTCCGTGGTGATCGCCAGCGAGACCGCCGGCCCACCGGACCCGAAGGCGGTGTAGGCGATGACCCACGCCCCGAGCTCCTCGACGTAGGTGACCCGCGGGTCCTCCAGCCCCCACTCCTCCTGCGGGTGGTCCGGACTGGGCGTGATCCACGGAGCCTCGTCCACCACCCAGTTGGAGACCCCGTTGCGCGAGCGGGCCAGCGCCAGGTGGGAGATGCCGCGGCGGTCCTCGACGCGGCAGACGAGGACGGTGGTGCCGTCGATGACGGTCGCTCCGGCGTTCATGACCGCGTTCACCGGATACGGCCAGCGGTCCGCGTTCAGCAGCGGGTTCGCCCTCGAGCGGGTGAAGAGCAGGTCGCTACGCAGCGAGGATTTCTGCATACAACCGAAGGTAGTCGTCGACCATGCGGTCGGCTGAGAACCGCCGCTCCGCCACGCGGCGACATCCGGCGCGGTCCAACGCCACGACGTCGGCCACCGCCGCCACCGCCGAGTCGAGGTCGTCGACCAGCAGTCCGCTGACGCCCTCGTCGACGACCTCCGGCATCGAACCCCGCCGGTAGGCCAGCACCGGTGTTCCGCAGGCCATCGACTCGACCACCGACAGCCCGAAGGGCTCCGCGAAGGCGATCGGGTGCAACAGCGCCGCGGCCGAGCCCAGCACCCGCGCCCGCTCCGCCGGTCCGACGTTCCCCAGGTAGCGGACGGAGTCGTTGTCCAGGTGCGGGGCGACCTCCTCGGCGAAGTACCGCTCGTCCTGCACCAGCCCGCAGATGACCAGCGACCGGCCCGCGCGCCGGGCGATCTCGATCGCCGCCGCGGTGCCTTTCTCCGGTGAGATACGGCCGAAGGCCACCAGCTCCTCACCGCGAGCGGGGCGAAACGGCAGCAGTGACAGGTCGACGCCGTGGTGGATGGTGGCGAGGTAGTCCAGGCCGGGGGCCCGATCCGCGTCGGAGATCGAGACGTACGCCGAGTGCGACCGCTGGAAGGCGGGCAGGATGCGGCGATCGGAGAAGCCGTGGATGGTGGTCAGCAGCGGCGTACGGCAGAAGGCCGAGAAGGCCAGCGGCAGCCAGTCGAGATGGTTGTGCACGAGGTCGAACTCCCCGGAGCGGTCGAGCGCGTGGGCGACGTGCAGCGCCTCCCAGACTCGACCGTCGAGCTCGGGGGCGTCGCCGTACCCATGCGGGCAGACGCCGTCGAGGGTGGCCGCGGTGACCGAGTCCAGGGTGGCGAACAGCGTCACGTCGACCCCGCGCCGCACCAGTCCCTCTGCCAGCAGGCTGGTGACCTGCTCCCACGGGCCGTACGCCAGCGGCGGCGTACGCCATGCCACCGGACCGAGCAGCGCGACCTTCACGAAGCCGGGACGGTGGTCCGGAGTCCCGCCTCGTCGAGCACCCGCAGCACCTGGAGGTAGGCCAGGGTGGACTCGGCCCCCTCGTTGGTATTGAGAGCGGAGTTCCCCAGACCGTCGCGGCAGCCACCGGTGGCGAAGTCGTAGAGGGACAGCCCCAGCCGGTTGCGGCCGAGGAACCACTCGAAGGTCCGCACCGCCCGCCGTCCGTGCTCCTCGTCGCCGGTGATCTCCATCGCCACGACCTCGGCATCGGCCAGCCCGGCGGCTTCCAGCGGCTGCTCGTCGCCGGAGTCCGCTATCGACCCGCCCGGACGCAGCCCGTGGTGGCCCACCAGCCGGACGAACGGCGACCCCGCCCCGCAGAGCTCGGCGTACCACTCCAGCGCATCCAGGCCGCGCCCGATCATGGCGTCATCGTCGATCGCCCGGCCGGCGACGAGCAGTGCCTGCGGCAGCCGCGCGTTGTCGTAGCTCAGTGCCGGCTCGAACCACGGCCAGTGCTCGGTGCTGGTGGCCCGGTACTGCTCGTCGAGCCGCCCGGCCAGCGTGCGCAGCGCTGCCACGCCGGCTGCGCCGAGCACCTCGGCGCGCGGCGCGCCGAGGCCAAGGATCGCGTACGCCATCGACCGGGGTGCCGGCAGCCGCTCGAGCGTGGGCAGCATCTCGGCGAGCAACAGCTCGGTCGACCCGTGGACCGGCAGCGCGGGGTCGGCGGCCAGCACCGTGCCGAGGGCCCAGGCGGTGCGGCCGAGATGGTCTCCGACATGCGGCTCGTCGAGCCAGCGTCGGTCGTAGGACATGAAGTTGTGCATGCCGGCCGCCTCGGCATCCCAGGCGTGGCGCAGGAAACCGAGGGACAACGCGAGCAGCCGATCGTAGGTCGTCCCGCGACCGGTCCCGCGCAACCCGATGGAGACCAGAGCCAGCCGAGCCACGTCGTCGACGCAGTAACCCGAGGCCCGGTGCGGCACGACGCCGTCGGCGTGCTGCACGATGCCGACGTCATCGACGAGCGTCAGCAGGTGGTCGGGCCGCAGCGCCGGAGAGCTGGCTGGACGCGGCCGGGCGCGGGTGACCGGCCCCAGCTCGACGGCTTCGCACAGAACCTCGCGCAGCTGCATGCCGACGGCCTGCCAGGTCATCGTTCGACCCAGAGCGGTCGCTGCCTCGCGGGTCGCGCGCAGCGCCGCCGGGTCGTCGAGCAGACCGATGACCTCTTCGGCCAGCGCTGCGGCGTCGTCGAAGGGCACGAGCACCCCGGCACCGCCCGACAGCAGGTCCTCGGCGTAGTAGTACGGCGTGGAGACCACCGGGCAGCCGGCGACGATGGCGAACGTGAGCGCGCCCGAGACGATCTGCTCACGGGACCGGTACGGCGTGATGTAGAGGTCGGTCGCGGCCAGCAGCGTGGCCAGGTCGTCCACGTCGAGGAACCGGTCGATGAAGTGCACGGAGTCGGTCAGGCCGAGGTCGCCTACCTGCCGCTCCAGCGACAGCCGGTACTGCTCCCCCTGGATCCGCGCCACCTCGGGATGGGTCCGACCGGCGATCAGGTAGAGGGCCTCAGGGTGCTTGGCCACGATCGACGGCATCGCCTCGATCGCGACCTCGATGCCCTTCCCGGGAGAGATCAACCCGAAGGTCGCGAGCACGGTGCGCCCCGCGACGTTCTCCAGCGCCGGGCGTGGGCCGGCCGCATCGGTCACCGGGACCCGCAGTCGGGCCTTGATCTCCTCGCTGTCCCGGTCCCCCGGCAGCAGTCGGCTCGGCCCGCCGTGCGGCACCACCCGAATCCGTTCCGGCGGCGCCAGCTGGGCCTCGGCGACCATCCTGCGCGCGGTCTCGGTGAAGACCGTGACCAGGGTCGCCCGGGCACACAGCGCTCGAAGGGTCTCCGCCTGCTGCACCGTCGGCGTCGACAGCACGGTGTGCAGGGTGACGACCAGCGGCTGCTCGAGCTCCTCCGCCAGGGACACCACCCAGCTACCCGCGGGGCCGCCGAAGATCCCGAACTCGTGCTCGATCACCACGATGTCGACGCCTCGCCGGGTCAGCACCCCTGCAGCGCCGGCGTAGTCGCCGCGCACGTCCTGACGAATCCGGGCCACGACCTCGGGCGCGGACCGCCGGTCCTCCTCGCGAGCCATCGCGACGACGTCGACGGCGATGTTCTGGGCGGCACCGAGCAACGCCTCGCGCAGGTCGGCCGAGAAGGTCCCGATGCCGCAGGCCCGAGGCGGGTACGTCGAGACCAGAGCCACCCGCATGAGCAAAGTTGTACCCGATGTCGCCCGGTGTTCCCACGCGGGCGCCGGCATGCTTCGATCACCAGCATGCGGGGCAAGGCGACCCCGAAATTCTCCAGTCGACCAGAGGGGCGCCGCATGGACGCGATCACATTGCTCAAGGACGACCACAAGACCGTGGAGAAGCTCTTCAAGCAGTTCGAGAAGCTGGGCCACGACGGCGACCCGGCCAAGAAGCGCGAACTCGTCGACTCGATGATCCATGAGCTGGCCGTGCATGCCCACATCGAGGAGCAGCTCTTCTATCCGGCGGTGCGCGCCGAGGTCCCGGCCGAGGAGGACATGGTTCTCGAGGGGTTGGAAGAGCACCACATCGTCAAGTGGACTCTGTCCGAGCTCGACGGCTTGAGCCCCACGGCGGAGCGTTTCGACGCCAAGGTGACCGTGCTCATGGAGAGCGTGCGGCACCACGTCGAGGAGGAAGAGGACGAGATGTTCCCCGGGGTCCGCAAGGCGATGGGACGCAAGAAGCTGCAGGAGCTCGGCGAGAAGCTGCAGGCAGCGAAGGTTTCCGCGCCTACCAAGCCACGGCCGCAGGCCCCGGACACCCCGACCCGCAAGCCGGCCCGCGGCCGCGCCAAGGCATCAGCCAAGGCGTCAGCCAAGTAGGGAGACGCTCGTCCGCCGGGTCAGCAGTCCACTGCGCCGTTCCGCTCCGACTCGGTGAAGGCCGTCACGCCGCCGAAAACGGCGGCCAGCAGGGGCCCGACCTCGTCGCTCACCGTCGCCACCGAACGGGCCGCACGTGCCAGCGTCTCCCGGTCGATCGAGGACGCCAGCAGCGTGTGCTCGACCATCACCATGCCGGCGACCCAGAACACCCGACCGAACACGAGGTGGGTGTTGACGGAGTTCAGCTCGGCCAGCAACTTGGCCGAACGCTTCACCCCGACCACGGCGATGGCGAACACCCGCACGACCACCGGATCGCCGTCGACCACGCGGACGTAGTAGCCGGCGCTGCCCTGCCGGAAGCCGTAGTCACCGTCGGCGTCGCGCTCGAGCCGGCAGAGCGCGAACTCATCCTGCAGAAGCCGCTCGACGTGCGAGTGCACCATGTCGACGTACGCCACCCTGGACCCCCTTTCCTCCCGGAACCTCACCCTGACAGCCGGGTCCGACAGTTTCCGGGCGGAATCGGTCGAGCTACCCGACCAGCGGCTCCCCGAAGGTCTCGCCGCCCTGCCGACCACCATCTGGTCGGCCATGGTCGGCGTACTCGTCCCTGGCGAACGACAACCCCCACTCCCCCAGCTCCAGCCGGTCCCCGGTGTGCAGGACGGCTTCCATTACCGGCTGCCCGTTGACCCTGCTGCCGTCGGGCGGCCCCAGCTGGACGAAGACGTACTCGTCCGCCTCGTCCCGGCGCACCTCGGCATGTCGATCGGCCAGCCCGGCGAGGCGCAGGTCGCAACCGGCGCCGCTGCCGATGACCGTCCGTCCGGGTAGCAGCCGGAACTCCCGCTGGACGCCGCCCCCGGCGGCGCTCGCCAGCTCGGCGGTCCCGCCCGAGGCGAAGACCAGCCGAGGGTGACCGCCCCCCGCCGGATCATGTGTCGTCGTGATTCGCGCCATGACTGTCCTTCCGGAGCTTCCTGCCGATGCCTGCCGAGACCAGAGCCGACATGGTCCTGGTATGAGTCTGCCGCATTCAATGAACGGCGCGCCCCCGCCGAACCTGGGTGCTACCGCGAACCGACGAGAGCGCCAAGACGGTCTAGTTTCTGATCGCCGACGCGGCCGCGCCGCAGTCGGGTAGTGGTGGCGGGAAGGAACCGGCGAGCCCGAGGTGTTGGGCGCAGTGTCCGTAGCCGTCTCGCGAACCCCGGGAGCCTGCCCCATGTCCGACGGCGTACCGACCGGCCACGGCGGGATCGACGCCGCTTCGGGAACGGTCACCGAGGTGGACTTCTGGTTCGACCCGGCCTGCCCGTGGGCCTGGCTCACCAGCCGCTGGCTGCTGGAAGTGACCAAGGTGCGCCCGGTGCGCCCCCGCTGGCACGTCATGAGCCTCTCGATTCTGAACGAGGGCCGCGACCTCCCGGCGGAGTATCGCCAGGTCATGGATGCCGCGTGGGGGCCGGTGCGGGTCTGTGTCGCCGCGGAGCAGCGACACGGCGCCGGGGTGCTCGAAGCGCTCTACAGCGAGCTCGGCAGGCGCTTCCACAACGAGCAGCGGTCAAACGACCCGGCCGCCATCGCCGAGGCGCTTTCGGCCGCCGGGCTGGAGCCCGACCTCGCCGACGCCGCCACGGATCCCCGGTACGACGAGCAACTGCGGACCTCTCACGAGGACGGCATGTCCCGCGTCGGGACAGACGTCGGCACACCGGTCATCTCGGTGGGCGGTGCGTCGGTGTTCGGTCCGGTGGTGACGCCGGCGCCCACCGGCGAGGCGGCCGGGCGGCTGTGGGACGGGGTGGCGCTCATCCTGGGTACCGACGGCTTCTTCGAGCTCAAGCGCAGCCGGGACCGCGCACCCGACTTCGGCGACTGACCAGCGTGCGACTGGGATTCGGACTGCCGGTCGCCGGCAGCTGGGCGACCGCTCCCAACATGGTTCGCGTCGCCACGCGGGCCGAAGAGCTCGGCTATTCCTCGCTGTGGACCTTCCAGCGGTTGCTGCACCCCGCGACCGGCAGCTGGGGGGCGGTGTACGAGTCCGTGCAGGACCCCGTCGTCACGCTCGCGTATGTCGCGGCGGCCACTTCCCGGATCCGGCTCGGGCTCGCCGTCGTGAATGTGGCGTTCTACGCACCACTGGTGCTGGCCAAGCAGCTGACGACGCTGGACCACGTCTGCGCCGGCCGGCTCGACGTCGGTCTGGGGCTGGGCTGGGCGCCCGAGGAATTCGCCGCGGTCGGGACGTCGTACGAACGGCGTGGCGCCCGCGCGGCGGAGTTCGTCCACTGCCTCGAGGCCATCTGGACCGACGACGTCGTCGACTTCCAGGGCGAGTTCTACCGCATCCCGCCGGCTCGAGTGCAGCCCGGGCCGGTGCAGCGCCCGCATCCGCCCGTACTGCTCGGTGGCTCCGCGGAACCAGCGCTGCGCCGCGCCGGCCAGCTGGCGGATGGCTGGATCAGCGCCAGCCGCCAGGACCTGACCCGGATCGGGACCGACATCGCCGTCATCCGGCGATCGGCGGCCGACGCCGGCCGAGACCCGGGACGGCTCCGTTTCGTCGTCCGCGGTGTCGTCCGACTCGATGCCGAACACCCTGCCGCCGCGGGCGGCCGCCGGCCGCTGACCGGAACCGTCGAGCAGGTCCGTGCCGACCTCGACGTACTGCAGGATCAAGGCGTGACGGAGGTCTTCCTGGACCTGAACTTCGACCCCCAGGTCGGTTCCCCGCGCGCGGACCCCGAGGAGTCGATGCGACGGGCCGAGCGCGCGCTGGTGGCCCTGGCCCCGTCGGCCGGATAGCCGGTGCCCGCGCTGCGTGACGACGAGGTGGTGCTGCCGGGCGGCCCCCGCCTCGCGGTCCGCCGGGCGGATGGCGAGGGACGTGCGTTCGTCCTCGTCCACGGCCTGGCCTCGAACGCGAGGATGTGGGACGGCGTCGCCCGACGGCTGGCGGCGGCGGGTCATCCGGTGGTCGCGGTCGACCTGCGTGGCCATGGCCGGTCTGAGCAGACCTCCACCGGCTACACCACCGAGCAGTGCGCGGCCGACCTGACAGCGCTGTGCGGAACTGTCGGGCTGACCGGTGATCGCCGGCCGGTGGTGGCCGGGCAGTCGTGGGGGGGCAACGTCGTGCTGGCCCAGGCCGCAAATTACGGCGGTGTCGCGGCGCTCGCCCTCGTCGATGGCGGCTGGATCCGGCTGGCCGAGCGCTTCCCGACGTTCGAGCAGTGCTGGCAGGCTCTGCAGCCGCCACACTTCGACGCAGTGTCCATGGCCGATCTGGTTGCCCGGGTTGCCCGGACGCACCCGGACTGGCCGGCGGAAGGGCGGGCCGGCGCGCTGGCCAGTTTCCTCGAGCTGCCGGACGGCAGCGTGCGGGCCCGGCTCCGCCGCGACCACCACCGCAGCATCCTGCACTCGCTCTGGGCCGGCGACCCACGCCGCAGCTACCCGCTGGTCGGGGTACCGGTGCTGCTGGTTCCGGCCGTCGCCACGCCGGTGGCCGGTCGGGCAGAGGTCGCGGAGGCGCTCGCGCTGCTTCCTCGGGCCGAAGTGGCGGAGTACGCCGGCGCGCACCACGACCTGCACGCCCAGTACCCTGACCGGCTTGCCGGTGACCTGCTGTCCCTGGCCGCCCGGGCGGAGGGCGCCGAGCGCTCCGGCCGGGGAGCGCCCGGATGACCCGCCTGGTGGTGATGGGGTCGGGCGAGACGGCGCCCACCATGGTGCGGGTGCACCGGCGGGTGTTCGCCGACACCGGCGAGGGACCGGCCGTCCTGCTCGACACCCCGTTCGCCTTCCAGATGAACGCCGACGAGCTGCTGGCCCGCACGCTCGGCTACTTCGCACAGAGCGTCGGCCGGACGGTCGAGGTGGTCCGCTGGCCGCGGCGGGACACCTCCACCGTCGACCAGGAGAAGGCGCTGGCGCTGCTCAGCCGGGCCCGTTGGGCCTTCGGCGGGCCGGGGAGCCCGACGTACGCCCTGCGCCAGTGGCGTGGAACGCCGGTGCCGGCCGCCCTCGCGGACGTGGTCCGCCGCGGCGGCACCCTCGTCCTGGGCAGCGCGGCCGCCGTCACCCTCGGCACGCACTCGGTTCCGGTCTATGAGATCTACAAGGTGGGGGAAGACCCGCGCTGGGTGGAGGGGCTCGACGTGCTGGGCACCCTGACCGGCGTACACGCGGTGGTGGTGCCCCACTACGACAACTCCGAGGGCGGCACCCACGACACCCGGTTCTGCTACCTCGGCGAGCAGCGGCTCGCCCGCCTGGAGGCCGAGCTGCCGGCCGAGATCGGGGTTCTCGGCGTAGACGAGCACACCGCCCTGCTCGTGGACCTCGACGACCGGACGGCGACCGTGGCCGGCAACGGTGCCGTGACGGTGCGCCGCCGCGGCGCCTCGCGAGAGTTCGAGCAGGGGGCCGTTCTGTCCCTGGATGACCTCGCCGGGCTGCTCCGCGGCGAGGGCGGCGGGCAGCCGCGGTCGACGGCAGCCGGCGGGCAGGTGCCGCCGCCGACGCCGGCGGCTGCCCCGCGGGAGACCGACCCGGCGGCCGAGACCACCCTGCGGGGCGCGGCCGACGCGGCCCGCGCTCGCTTCGATGCAGCGTTGGCGGGCCGACGGGTGGAGGAGTGCGTCGGCGCCATCCTCGACCTGGACACCGCGATCGCGTCCTGGCGGTCCGACACGCTGCAGAGCGACGACGAGCAGCACGCCCGCCGGGTGCTGCGTGCACTGGTCGTCCGGCTCGGCGAGCTGGCCGAGGTCGGCGCGCAGGATCCGCGGGCACGGGTCTCGCCGTACGTCGAGCTGCTGCTCCAGCTGAGGGCTGCTGCCCGTACGGCGAAGGACTTCGCCACCTCCGACTTGATCCGCGACCGGCTGGCGGCTGCTGGGGTGGAGGTGCGGGACGCGCCCGCGGGCATGGAGTGGGTCCTCCGCGACGCCCCCTAGGGCGGCAGCCAGGTCGCGGCCCGCCGCAGCGGACCACTGGCGGCCGGCCCGGTGGCCGCACCATCCCGGATCCACCGATGACCGGCGACGGCGATCGCGGCAGCCGTGGCGGGCAGCACGTGGTGTCGAACCGGGCGACCGGCCGCCGGGTCGACGTCGTCGAACTCGACGGCGGCACCGGTCGGTTCCGCGCCCAGATCCCGGATCAGCGCGGCGGCCGCCCGCTCGAGGTCCGGTCCGGACCGGCCCGCCACGACCGGCAGGGTCCACTGCGACCCGCCCCCGGTCACCACCCACTGAGCGAGTACGCCGGCCGACGAGCGCACCAGGGCGCCGGCGACGGTGGCCGGCCGGTCCAGCCAGCACTTGAACGCCCGGGGGTGCGCTCGCACCAGCTCCACCGCCCTGGCCCGGGCGGCTTCGTCGTTGACGTCGACCCAGGGATCGGCGTGCGCAAAGCCGATGACGGGCAGCCCCGCGGACCGGACGGCCACGAAGAGGTCGACCAGCCCCATTGCGGCCGGCCTCGGAACGGACCGGGTGGCTCATCGATCGACCCGCGCCTGCCGGTCTGACCGGGCTGGTCCGAGACGGCCAGGTCGAGCACCACCAGGGTCAGCGGGCCAGCGCCGGTGTTGACGAGCCCGTGGGTGCCGCCGGGCGGGTTGGTGATGACGTCTCCGGCCCCGACGGCGAACTCTTCCAGCTCCAGGGACATCCGGCCGCTGCCCCCGATGACGACGCAGATCTCCTCGTCAGCGTCACCGTGGGTGTGTACGCCGATGGTGCTCCCGACCGGCACGGTCACCAGGTCGAGAAAGGCGAGGCCACATTCGGCCGCGCGCTCCAGTACGCGGGAGGCGAGAACCGTGCCGCGGCCACCATGAGCAACCGACTCGGTCAACGCAACGGAGCGGAACGAGAAGTGGCGGCCGCCCACAGCCGGGCCACCGGCAGCGTCCCCGGGGCCGGCCGTCATCCGGTCGGCTCCGGCACCCGGATATCGGCGGATGTCCTCGCCGGATGGAACGAGAAGCCCAAGCTCTCGAAAGCGGCCAGCGTGGCCCGCAGCGCCATGTCCTTGGTGTAGTGCGCGCGGAAGTGCCGGTGCGCCTTGATGGACACCGTGAAACCGACGCGATCGAGGTATCGGATGACGTTGCCGAAGTCATCCAGAAACCGGCCGAGCATGTGTGTCAGAACGAACGCTTCCCGTGTCATGGTCGTGCTCTCGCCTGCCTGGCTGCCGGGGCGGTCGGCGTGGGACTGCGTACCGAGAACTCCCGCAGGCCTGATCATCGCATCGACCGGGCATCGGTGGTGCGGAAACATCGACCGGAAGGCGGCTGGATGCGGACGGTACGCGGGCGGTTGATCCTGGTGACCGGAGCCGGCGCCGGCATCGGCCGGGCAACGACTGAGCGACTCGTCCGGGCCGGCGCCACCGTGGTCGGCTGCGGCCGCGACGAGGCGCGGCTCGCGGCCTTGGCCGCCGCAACGCCCGGGGTCGAGACGCAGGTCTGCGACGTCACCGACCCCGGCGACCGAGCGGCGCTCATCGACGGTGTCCTGGCCCGACACGGCCGCATCGACGTGCTGGTGAACAACGCCGGAATCGGTTGGGAAGGGCTGGTCGAGGACATGACCGGCGACGATGTCGACCGGCTTTACGCGACGAACGTAGTCGCGCTGGTCGACCTGACCCGGCGGGCGCTGCCGGGCATGCTCGCGAGGGGCTCCGGCGACCTGGTCATGATCTCCTCCGGCGCGGCCTGGGTCGCGGTGCCGCCGCTGACGGTGTACTCGTCGACGAAGTACGCGGTGGACGGGTTCGTCGAGGGCCTCCGGCGGGAGCTCTGGCACCGTGGCGTCCTGGTCCACTCGGTCAACCCGGGACCGGTTCGCACCGAGTGGCTGGCCAGGTCGCGGGGCTACCAACCCGCTGAAGGGGAGCCGGAGAGCGTTCTCTCGCCCGGGGTGCCCGCGGCGTGGGTCGCGGCTGCTGTCGAGCGGTCGTTGCGACGGCCCTGGTCGCGGACGGTCGCCGTACCTCGGGTGGTGGGGTTGGCCCGGCTCCTGCAGGTCCAACCGTTGCGGATGGTCCTCGACGTGTCGACCGGGCTCAGCGCCGCCCGGCTGGCCGCCGTCGGGCGACGGGTCGCCGCGGCCCGGGTACCGGCGGACGAAGCGGCTCAGTAGCCGGCGGTGGGATGGCATTTCGCCAACAGAACGTTGGGGCACATGACCGCAGCCGTGGCCGAGATGCCCTGAGGAGCTCCACATGCCAGCCGCCACCGTGACGGACATCACCGCCCGCCCGCGGGTCGGACGGCCCGACCCCGGAACGGCAAGGCAACGCCCCGTGCGCTCGGTCACCACCGCACCGCGCGGGTTCGAGGGTGAAGGTTTCCCGGTCCGCCGGGCGTTCGCCCGCGCCGACCTTGCCGACCTGGACCCGTTCATCCATCTCGACCAGATCGGCGAGATCAACTACGG
>JAABUR0100001016.1_pt1 | contig 53752 bp, 52 predicted proteins | sample 5560091 | NCBI WGS metagenome assembly JAABUR01 (sample SAMN10711879, study PRJNA513375) | rock metagenome | isolation source: Antarctica rocks | place: Antarctica: Victoria Land, University Valley sud | reverse complement strand
ACCGCACGCGCGCGATCGAGAACCAGGTCGTCTGGGTCTCGGCCAACCAGACGGGCACGCTCGGCGATCTGCGCTTCCTCGGGCACGCGAAGGTCGTCGACCCCGAGGGTCGCGTGCTCGCCCACACAGGCTCCCGTCCGGGAGTGGCGAGCGCGCGGATCGACGCGCGCGGCGCCGTCGCGGCCTCCCGGGCCGTGCTCTCCCACCTCGGCGACCGCCGCCCGGCCGCCTACGGCGCCCGGGCCGCCACGGACCCGGCCGCACCGCACTTCACCGAGACCGCGATCGCGAGCCCCGTGCTCGCCCCCGCCTAGGAGGCGCCATGTGCGGCATCGTCGCCCAGTACGGCAGGACCGACGCCGCGGCGGGTGAGCGGATGCTCGGCCGGCTCGTGCACCGCGGACCCGACGACTGCGGCTCGCTCGCCCTCGACCATGCCTGGCTCGGCCACCGGAGGCTCTCGATCGTCGACGTCGCCGGGGGGCACCAGCCGCTCCCCACCTCCGACGGCCAGCGCTACCTCGTCGGCAACGGCGAGATCTACAACCACGAGGAGGTGCGCCGCACGCTGGATGACCGGCGGCTGCTCACCCACTCCGACAACGAGGTCGCCCTGCGCCTCGTCCACGAGCGCGGACCGGAGGCCGTCGGCGAGCTGGAGGGCATGTTCGCCTTCACGGTCGCGGGGCGCGACGGCTCGTTCCTCGCCGCCCGCGATCCGGTGGGGATCAAGCCGCTCTACTGGGCCCGGCGCGAGGGCGCGGTGCGCTTCGCCTCCGAGATGCGCGCCTTCGATCGCGACTGGCAGCCCGACGTCGAGGTCTTCCCGCCCGGGCACACATGGACTCCCGAGGGCGGGCTCAGGCGCTTCGCCCACGCGGTGGCGCCCGAGGCGCTCGAGACCTTCGACGGGCCGGCGACACCGGGTGCCCCCATCCCGACCGCGATGCTCGAGCGGGTGCGCGCTGCGCTCATCGCCACCGTCGAGCGCCAGCTCATGGGCGACGTGCCGGTCGGGGTGTTCCTCTCCGGTGGCCTCGATTCGAGCCTCGTGGCGGCGATCGCCGCCGAGCGCCAGCGGGCGCGCGGTCAGCGGCTGCACACCTTCGCGGTCGGCCTGGCCGACTCCCCTGACGTGCTCGCGGCCCGAGCCGTCGCCCAGGCGCTCGACACCGACCACCGCGAGCGGATCTACACCGCCGAGGAGGCGCTGGGCGCCGTGCCCGAGGTCGTCCGGGTCATCGAGTCATTCGACCCCTCGCTCGTGCGCAGCGCGGTGGCCAACTACCTCGTCGCCGAGCTCGCCGCCGAGGACGTGAAGGTGGTGCTGACCGGGGAGGGCGCCGACGAGATATTCGCCGGCTATGAGTACCTCCAGGATCTGCAGGGGGAGGAGGATCTGCACGCCGAGCTCGTGCGCACGATCGAGGGCCTCCACAACCTGAACCTCCAGCGCGCCGACCGGGTGACGATGGCCCACGGCCTCGAGGCCCGCGTACCCTTCCTCGAGCTCGACATGATCGCCCTCGGACTCGCGCTGCCGGCCGGCTGGAAGCTCGCCGGCCCGGACCAGCCCGAGAAGCGCCTGCTGCGCGAAGCGTTCGCCGGTTGGCTGCCCGAGGAGTTTCTGTGGCGAGGGAAGTCGCAGTTCGGCGACGGGAGCGGGGCGTCCTCGGTGCTCTCCGAGGCGATGGCCGCGACGGTCAGTGAGGAGGAGCTGGCGCGCGAGCGCGACCAGGTGGACCCCCCGCTGCGTTCGCGCGAGGAGCTCGCCTACTACCGGATGTTCGCTCGCGAGCTGGCGAACGTGCCCACGGAGGGAACGGTCGGGCGCTTCGCCACGACGTGAGAGGCACCCGCTAGCACCGCGCTGCTTGTGTGTTAGCGTGTGGCCATGCGCGTGCACATCAGCCTGAGCGACGAGCTGATGGGGGAGCTCGACCGACGGGTCGGTGCGCGACGACGTAGCTCGTTCATCGCGCAAGCGGTCCGCCGTGCCTTGGACGACGAGCGGCGCTGGGAGCTGATCGAATCGTCGATCGGCTCGATCGCCGGCGACGGGCATGAGTGGGACGACGACCCCGCGGAGTGGGTCCGCGTCCAGCGCCAGGGCGATGAGCGGCGGTTCGGTTGATGGGCGCGGTGATGCTCGACACCACGGTGCTGATCGACGTACTGCGTGGTCGCGCCGGAGCGGCCCAGCGACTTCGCGCGCTCCGTCGCGGGGGAGACGACGCCTGGGCGTGCGCGATCAACGTGGAAGAGACGGTCAGAGGTCTGCGCTCGGGGGAGCACCGGGCGGCGGGCGGCCTGTTCGCCGGGCTGCGCATCGCGCCGCTCGGCGACGGGGAGGGCTGGCGGGCCGGCGAGTGGCGCGGTGAGCATGCGCGGCGCGGAGTCACGCTGGCCCAGGCCGACTGCTTGATCGCCGCGGCGGCTCTGGCCATCGACGCGCGCCTGGCGACCGGCAACCCTCGGCACTTCCCCATGGCGGAGCTGGCCGTCGAGCACTGGCCGGTGGGCGACTAACCGGGCCGGTCTTTTCGTCGGACTGCGAGGGACTCAGGCGAAGTCCGCGACCGTGTGCGGGCCCACGCACGCGATCGAGAGCTCGTCGGCCACGTCGCGCGCGACCTGCGCCACCTCGTCGTAGGTGACCGCGTCGAGCGCGGCGATCGTGCGGTCGACGTCGATCGACTCGCCGAAGACGATCGACTGCTGGGCGGCGAAGCGCGCGACCGCGTTGGTGTTCTCGAAGCCGAGCACACGCGCCCCGGCGGCGTAGGCGCGGGCGCGCTCGACCTCCTCCTCGGTCGGGCCCTCCTCGCGCAGCTCGGAGACGATCTCGCGCATCCGTGCGTAGGCCTCGACGCACTTGCTCGAGTCGAGACCCGCGGAGAGCTGGAGGATCGGAACGTCGGCGAAGGCGTGCGCGATCGCGTAGACCGAGTAGGCCAGGCCGCGCTGCTCGCGGATCTCGTCGAAGAGACGCGAGCCCATCGAGCCGCCGAGCAGGGTGGAGTAGATCGTGAGCGCCGCCCGCTGGCCCAGGTCGTGGACGTCGATCTGCGGGCGGTAGGACATCCGCAGGTGCGACTGGTTGGAGTCGCGCTCCTCCACGAGCGTCTGGGGCGTGAGCGCGGGCGCCGGCTCGTAGGCGTCCGAGGCCGCCAGCGTGGGGAAGCGCCCGAAGAGCTCGTCGAGGGCGCCGTTCTCAGGCAGGGAGTCGAGGTTGCCGACCACGAAGGCGCCGCCGCGCTCGCCCGCCCAGCGGCGCTCGCGGAAGGCGACGATGCCCTCACGCGAGAAGGTGCGCAGGTGCTCTGCCGGCCCGAGCACCGGGCGCCCGAGCGGGTGCGCCCCGAACGCCGCCCGGTCGATCAGGTGCTCGGCCACCGTGGCGGGCTGGTCCTCGGAGCGGGCGATCTCCTGGATGACCACGCCGCGCTCGCGATCGAGCTCCTCCGCGTCGATCCTCGGGCGCCCGACGAAGTCGGTCAGGAGGTCGATCGCCTCCATCCCCTTCTCCGCGCGGGCGGTGATGTGGAAGGCGACGAGGTCGTGGCTCGTGTAGGCGTTGAGCTGGGCGCCGATCCGCTCCGCCGTGTTGTTGACCTTCTGGTAGTCGTCGTAGAGCTCGCCCCCCTTGAAGACGAGATGCTCGAGGAAGTGCGCCATCCCGTTCTCCTCCGGGCGCTCGGTGCGCGCGCCCGCGTCGAAGGCCACGAGCGCGGTCAGCGCCCGGGTGCCGGGCAGCGCGACCCGATGGAGGGGAAGGCCGTTGGAGAGCGTGGTGGAGGTGATCGACGCCATTCTCGGGTGGACACGGTAGCGAGCGCCCGCCCCGAAGCCGCGGGCGCCACAGTGGCCCGTCGGTAGGCTCTCGGGCCGTGTCCCGGCGCCGTCCGCTGCTCCCCGTCATCGCCGCCGTGCTCGCGGTGCTGCTGCCCGTCCTCTTCCTGCTGGGGATCTACCTCGGCGCCCATCCCGGCGCGCTCCCGGGCTTCGTGCGCAACCCGCTCGTGGGCGACAAGCAGGACAGGGTGCTGCGGGAGGGGCTCTCGGCGATCCGCGAGGACTACTACCGCAAGATCCCCAACAGCCAGCTCGTCAACCGCTCGCTCGACGGGGCGGTGGCGAGCCTCGGCGACCCGTTCTCCCAGTACTTCGATCCGCAGAGCTACGCGCGCTTCACGAGCATGGAGCAGGGGACTCCGTTCGCGGGGATCGGCGTGGCGGTCGCGCCCGATCCGCGCGGGCTGAGGGTCGCCCGGGTCTTCGACGGCTCGCCCGCCCAGCGCGCCGGGATCGTGACGGGCACCCTGATCCTCACGGCCGCCGGCAAGTCGCTCGCGCATCATCCTTCGAGCTTCGCCACCGGCCTCATCCGCGGCAAGCCGGGCACGACGGTGCAGCTCACGGTGATGATCGGGCGCCGTCGGCTCAGCAAGCGGATCGAGCGGGCGCTCATGTCCTCGATCGTCCAGTCGCGCACGCTTCAGGAGGGCGGGCGCAAGCTCGGCTACGTAGCGCTGAACGGATTCACCTCGGGCGCGCACGCCGAGGTGGCCAAGGCGCTGCGCAAGGAGATCGCCGACGGCGCCAAGGGCATCGTCTTCGATCTGCGCGGCAACGGCGGCGGGCTGCTCGACGAGGGCGTCCTCGTCTCCACGCTGTTCATCCCCAAGGGCGTGATCGTCTCCACCCAGGGACGCGTGCGCCCCAAGCACGTCTACGACGCCGAGGGTCAGACCGTCTCGGCCACGATCCCGCTGGTGGTGCTCGTCGACCGCGGCACCGCGTCCGCCTCGGAGATCGTCACCGGAGCGATCCAGGATCACCATCGCGGGAAGATCGTGGGCACGAACACCTTTGGCAAGGGCGTCTTCCAGGAGGTGCGCGACCTGCCCAACGGCGGCGCGCTGAAGATCACGGTGGGCGAGTACTTCACCCCGAACGGTCGCAACCTCGGGGGCGGAGGCGTCAAGGAGGGCAAGGGGCTCGCGCCCGACATCCGCGCCGCGGATGACCCGAAGACGATCGGACGCGACGAGGCGCTGCTCACCGCCGAGCGCACGCTCGCGGGCGAGATCCGGTGAGCGGGACCGGGCGATCCTCGAGCGCGGCGACGGTCGCCGTGCTCGAGCGGCGCGGGCGCTTTCTCACCGCCGAGCCGTTCTTCGCACGCGGGGGACGGATGTCGGTCGACACGCGGGCGCGCGGCGCGCGCGAGGCGCGGGTGGGCGATCTGGTGCTCGTGGGCGCGGCCGCCGGCACGAAGGACCGGCCCGGCGGCGGGCGCGCGGGCAAGCGTGACGGACGCAGCGGCGGGGCCGCCGCCGTGCAGCGCGTCATCGGCCGCCCCGACGTCGCCCGCGACGTGATCGAGGCGCTCATGCTCGACCGCGGGCTGCGCCGCCGCTTCGACCCGGCGGTGGAGCGTGAGGCGCGCGCCGCGGCCGAGAGCCCGGCGATTGCCGGCGAGGGGCGGCGCGACCTGCGCGAGCTCCCGACGTTCACCATCGACCCCGTCTCCGCCCGCGACTTCGACGACGCGATTTCCGCCGAGCAGCGCGGCCCCGACCGCTGGCGGGTGTGGGTGCACATCGCCGACGTGGCCGCCCACGTGTCGCCGGGCTCGGTCGTCGACCGCGAAGCCCATCGCCGGGCCACGAGCGTCTACGTCCCCGCCGCGGTCGAGCCGATGCTTCCCGCCTCGCTCTCGAACGAGGCATGCTCGCTCGTCCCGGGTCAGGACCGCCTCGCGGTCACGGTCGAGATGGACCTCGCCGGTGCTCGCGTGGAGCGCGCCGCCTTCTATCGCTCGCTCGTGCGCTCCAACGAGCGCCTCGACTACGACCGCGTCGATCGCATCTTCGCCGGCGCCGAGCCCGCGCACGAGCCGTGGGCCGCGCCGCTGGCGGCGGCGCGCGCGGCGGCGGGCGCGCTCGCCGCCGCCCGGGCGCAGCGCGGCGCCCTCGTCGTGCAGAGCGGCGAGCCGGACTTCGCCTTCGACTCAGACGGGCACGTGGTCTCCGGCCATCCGGTGGAGCAGACGGAGTCCCACCGGGTGATCGAGCACCTGATGATCGCGGCCAACGAGCAGGTCGCCGGGGCGCTCGAGCAGGCCAAGGCGCCGGCCCTCTTCCGCGTCCACGAGCGCCCCGACGGCCCGGCGGTCGAGCGCCTGCTCGAGCAGCTCGCCTCGCTCGAGGTGCCGACCCCGCCGGCGCCGGGGCGGATGACCCCGCAGCAGGCCGCCGACCTGGTGGGCGAGATCTCCGTGCTCGTCGATCGCCACGTCCGGCGCACCGGCCATGGGCGCCAGGCGCTGACCACGCTCATCCTCCGCGCGCTCAAGCAGGCCGCCTACCACCCCAAGAACCTCGGCCATGCCGGTCTGCAGTCGGCGCGCTACTGCCACTTCACCTCGCCCATCCGCCGCTATCCCGACCTCGTCTGCCACCGCGCGCTGCTCGCGCTCGTGGGGGCGGGGGAGGAGGCGCCGCTCGGCTCCGCGCTCGAGGAGGCGGCGGTGTGGTGCTCGACGCGCGAGCGCGACGCGATGTCGATCGAGCGCGCCGGCGATGCGGTGGCGCGCTCCTTTCTGCTCCAGCGCGCGCTGTTCGAGGGCGGCTTCGAGCAGGAGTGGGAGGGAGAGGTCGTCGGCGTGATCGGCGCCGGGGCGTTCGTCGCCTTCGGCGAGGGCTATGAGGGGATGCTGCCCGTGCGCCGCCTGCGCGGCGAGTGGTGGGAGCTGAACGAGCCGGGCACGATCCTGTGCGGCACCCGGTCAGGCAAGGCGATCCGCCTGGGCGACCCGATCACCGTGCAGGTCGAGCGCGTGGACACCGCGCGCGGGCGCGTCGACCTTTTGCCCGTGGAGCTCTGAGCGCGGGCGATGGCGAAGAAGTCGGGCCGACCGGCGCGCTCGGGCGACGTGGCCACCAACCGCCAGGCGAGCTACCGCTTCGAGCTGCTCGAGCGCTTCGAGGCCGGGATCGCGCTCACGGGCACCGAGGTCAAGTCGCTGCGCAGCGGCAAGGCCCAGATCAAGGACGCCTACGCGGCGATCGAGGACGGGGAGGTGTGGCTGCACCACATGCACATCCCGCCCTACGCGCCGGCGAGCCGCGAGAACCACGAGCCCGAGCGCAACCGCAAGCTCCTGCTCCACCGGCGCGAGATCGAGCGGCTGATCGGCACGACCAAGGAGCGCGGGTTGACGCTCGTGCCCACGCGGCTCTACTTCTCGGGCTCGCGCGCGAAGGTCGAGCTCGCGCTGGCGCGCGGCAAGGACCGCTTCGACAAGCGCCAGACGATCCGCGACCGCGAGGTCAAGCGCGACATGCAGCGCGCGCTGCGCGAGGCGAACCGTTAGCGCGGCTGCGGGCGCGCCGCGCCGTCCTCAGCGGCGCGCGGCGGCGAGCCCGAGGTTCACCACGCCCACGAGCCCGAGCAGCACTGCGTAGGCCGCGCCGTTGGCGAGCACGTTCGGGTATTCGTCGACGAGGAACAGGAAGAGGCCGGCCGTGGCGATCGCCCCGGCGATGCCGAGCCCGTCGACCGAGAACCCACGCGGCTGCAGCGCCGCCGCCGCCATCCCACCGAGGCCGACGGCGAGGAGATAGCCCGCCGGCAGGTTAATGCCGGTGTGGGCCTTGTCGAGCAGCAGGACGACGGCTCCGAAGGCGACGATCACCATGGCGGTGGCCCAGTGTCCGTTCGCCCGACCACCGAGCGCGGCGGCGGCCAGGTAGGCGAGCCCCACGAGCAGCGGCGTCCAGAAGAAGTCGAGCGGCCCGAGGCCGACGAGCAGCTCGATCCCCACCGCGCCGCCGAGGAGTGCGAGCCCCTGGCGCAGGCGGACGGCGGGAGGCTTGGCGGCGGAGGAGTCGGGCACGGCGGAGTCGTTCGCCAGTCCCCCGGTGCGGCCGGGCGTTACGCCGCCGGCGTCAGGCGTCGCTGAAGTGGCGCACGAGCTCCGTGGCGTGCGCGGCATACGCCAGGGTTATGACGAGACCGAGGTAGGTCGCCGCCACGATCGCCTGCTGCAGGGGACGCAGGGGCGTGCGCACCGGACTCCCGTCGTGCGCGTCGAGCGCCCTGAAGCGCTTCCAGAGCCGGTACGCCGTTACCACCGCCAGGCCGAGGATCACGATCCCCGGAAAGACGAAGAGAAGCCCGATCGTCACCGCGAGAATGACGAGCATCGCCCCGCGCGGCAAGTCCTGAGTCGCATGGCCGCCGTCGAGCTGTCGGACGGGAACGAGGTTGACCAGATTGATGAAGAAGCCGAAGAAGGCGAGCGCGCGCCAGAGCGGATCGCCCGTCGAGTGGTAGATCGGCACGAGCGCGAGGGCGCCGAGCGAGCCCAGGATCGGCCCCGCGAGCGCCACGCGCGCCGCGGCGAACGGTCGGTCGGGCAGGGCGTCGCCCACCACGTAGGCGCCCACGAAGGGGATGAAGACCGGCGCCGAGGCCTTCACGCCCTCGAACCGGTATTGGATGAAGTGCCCCATCTCGTGCAGCAGGATGAGCAGGACCACGCCCAAGCCGAACTTCCATCCCCAGATGAGGGCGTAGGCGCCGAAGGAGACGAAGGCGGTGGCCAGCAACTTGAGCTTGGGCAGGAAGAAGAGGACTCCCTTGAACTTCGCGAGCACGGCCAAGAGGGCGGCGAGCGCCCCGCCGCCGCGCTTGGCGTTGTCGCCGAAGGGAGAGCCCTTTGGCTTCGGAGCACCCCGTCCGTACGGGCTCGGCTGAGATGCCGGCGACAGGGTCTCCGGCTCGCCGGACGGCGGGGAGGGAGCGGTCGGAGCGGGATCGGGGGGCATACCGCTCATTCTGGCAGGCGGCCGGTCCGCCTCCGGCGCGCTACTGGCGCCACGCCTTGGCCTCGCGAGAGCGCAGGAAGCGCGAGACCTCGTCATAGGAGCCGCTCTGGTTCGCGAACTCGACGAAGTTCTGTGCGTTGGCGAGCCACTCGAGGGTGGTGGGTCGGATCGGCGCGCGCGCCGCCTCGAGATGCGCCATCGTGAGCGGCGGCTCGCCACCGGTCTCGAGCGCCTCGTCGATGACCCGGTCGGTGGCGCGCTCGACGAGTGCCGCGAGGTCGGCGCCGCTGAAGAGCTGCGTCTGGGCGGCCAGACGGTCGAGGTCGAGCTCCTGGCCGCGACGGTCGTGCAAGAGGATCTCGAGGATGCGTCGCCTGGCCTCGGTGTCGGGCGGAGGGACGAAGACCGCGCGGTCGAGGCGTCCGGGGCGCTTGAGGGCATCATCGACGTCCCACGGCGCGTTCGTCGCCGCGAGCACGAGAAGGTCTTCGTTGTCGGCGCCGATCGCGTCGAACTCCTGGAGGATCTGGTCCACGAGCGGCCGTCCTGCGGAACCCGCCTGCTTGCGCCGCGCGTAGGCCACTCCATCCAGCTCGTCGATGAAGAGCACGCAGGGCGCGTTGGCGCGCGCGTGCTCGAAGTGGGCGTGGAGGTTGCGCTCGCTCACGCCCAGATAGGGATCGAGCACGTCCTCGAGGCGGACGTTCACGAACGGGAGCGCGCACTCGCCCGCGGTGGCCCGGGCGAGGAGCGTCTTCCCGCATCCGGGCGGGCCGTAGAGCAGGAGGCCGCCGCCGGCCCGGCGCCCGTAGGCGCGATACAGGTCGGGTCGCTGGAACGGGAGGATGATCGCGCGGTGGATGGACTTCTTGACCTCGGCGAGGCCGCCGACGTCGGCGAAGGTGGTGCGCAGCTCGCTCTCGAGCGCGTCCAGTGGCGAGGGCTCCCCGGCTTCGCTCCCGCCGTCGCCCACGCGCACCCGTTCGGTCGGCTCCCCGAGCAGCTCGCGCTCCAGGTCGGCTTGCAACGGCGCCACGCCCTCGAGGACGCCTCCCTCCTTGGCCCTCTTCACGAGGCGCCCGACGAGGGCAAGCTGTCCGGCCTCGAGCGCAAGGCGTCCCACGGCGACGAACCGGTCGGCGGGCAACGCGTCCTCCTCCAGCACGCGCTCGTAGTGCTCCAGCGCGGCCGACGCCTGCCCGGCTGCGGTCAGCGCGTCGGCGAGCACGAGGCGAAGCGCGCCGTTCTCGGGCGCGAGCTCCACCGCGTGCATGAGCGCGGCGATGCGCTCGTCGCTCACCGCTGGCCGCGCTGGACGAGGTGTCGGACGATCGACGGCGTCATCCAGCTATAGACGCAGAGCACGAGCCAGCAGATCCCCAGGACTCCGGCGAGCGTGGTGAGGTGGGCGGCGCGCAGCACGATGCCTGTGGCCACCACGCCGATCCACGAGCCGAACACGCCAAACCGCCGGATGGGCCACAGCGGCCAGAGCAGGGGGTGCGTCCGTGCCCGCGCCTCGCGTGCCGCCTCGGCGGCGTCCTGGTTGGTCACGTCCTGGCGGGCGACCGTCTCGAAGTGGCGCGCAGCTGCGCCGACGTCGCCTGTCTGGCTATAGGTCACGCCGAGCATCGCGTGCCCGAGCGGATCCTCCGGGTCACGGGCGAGAAGCTCGGCGCTGTGACCGGCCTGCTGCGCTCGGTCACCGCGGAGGTAGGCGAGCGACGTGCGCGCCCGGAGCACCTCGGGCTCGTCGGGATCGCGTTCCGCCGCTGCGTCCACGAGCCGCTCGGCCTTGTCGAGCTGTCCCGCCCGGGCCACGAGCAGCGCATAGGAGGAGATGAGGCGTGGGTCGTCGGGCGCCGTCTCGAGCGCCGCCAGGATCGCCCGCTCGGCGCCCGGGAGGTCGCCGCTCTGGCGCAACGCCACGGAGAGGACCCACAGCAGCCCGACGGCGGACGGCGCATGCTCGAGTCCGACACGCGCGACCTTCGCCGCGGCGTCCCAGTCCTCGAGTTGGACGAGCGCGACGGCGCGTAGCCGCCAGGGCTCGGCGTCGTGGAGCTCGGTGTCCGAGAGTCGGTCGAGGGCCTCCAGCGCGCGCTCCGGCCGGTCGATGTCGACGTAGTGCTGAGCCAGCGCGAGCGGCGTCGAGCTCACCCGAGGCCCCTTCCGAGCGCGCTCAGCAGGTACGACTCGCCGACGATGCCGACCAGGCCCGCGGCGATCCCGGGAGGGACGAGCGACGCGTAGCTTTCTTCTCCGGCGTCGAAGAAGTGGTGCACACGGTCGGCCTGCGCCTGCAGCGGTCGGGCGCAGGCGACGAAGAAGACGACGCCCACGATGCGCGGGCCGAGGAAGAACGCGCTTGGACCGACGCCGATCACCACGAACAGCGAGACGGCGAGCGCGAGGACCCCTCCGGCCGCGAGCAGCGCCAGGCGGCTGGCCGAGACCCCGAGACGCCAGCCGTTGACAAGTCCGATGAGCGTGGCCGCGATGGGACCGCCGAAGAAGGCGACGTAACCCTGACTCGCCACTCGCCACGGTCCCCAGCGGGTGCGGCGAGACGGCGAGGCGTCACCCAGACTCGGCGTCAGCAGGACACTGTCGTCGAGCTGCTCCGATGGTCGAGGCCCGGCGCGCACGGTGAAGGGCACGGTACCCGCGCCGGCGGTTCGATAAGCCCACCACCGGCTACAGTGTGAAGGCGTTACCCGGGGACGACAGGCTTCGACGTGGTCGTTTTCGTGGGCGTAGTTGCGAGCCGAGGTCCCCGGTCGGCCTCGTAAAACAACCGGGAAACCAATACGTGCGGACTCTCACGAGTACGCCCTCGCCGCTTAGCACTTAGCTAAGCCGTGAGGTCTTGGCCCCGACTCGCCCGCGGTCGGGATCGCCGGGATCAGAAAGCGGGCTAAGCCCGGGGAGGTCAGCCCTCGCCGACCCGGGGACATCAAGGGGGCTGGTCTGAGGCAACCCCGCCGGCGAGGCGAGCCTCGGACGAGACCAGAGCGCCGGCTACGCTCGTAGACGCTGCGGCCACGCGACTGCGGACGCGGGTTCGATTCCCGCCGTCTCCACTAGAAGGCCCTCAATAGAACCCCAGCTATGAAGATGCGAGGGCTTCTGGTCGGGGTTTTTTTGGCGCTCAGCGGCGAAGGTCTCTAGCTTGTCGGCGAGTTCGTCGGCGAGGAGGACTCCGTAGCGGTCGGTCAGCTCGGCGCCCGCCCTTGTGGGCGTCCCACAACCCGACGTACGCTGGGGGCATATGGAAACCCCAAGTAGCTGTAGGACGTTCGATGTCGAAGGCTGACGACGTGGAAGCCGAGCTGACCTACAAGGGTCGGCTGGAGCTGACGTGGACCAACAAGGGTTTGCGCCTCTTGGCAGACGAGTCAGGCGCCTACCAATGGGTGCCGCCAGCCGACTACCGCGTTTCGGAGTCCGGCTCTTCAATGACGCGACGACGGTTGGAGAGACGCGCTCGGATCGGGCGCGGGCGCACGACAACCTTCTGATCCGTGGAGACGCGCTGAACGGGCTCACGAGTCTCGCCGAGCTTCCCGAGTTCGCGCGAGAATACGTGGGCAAGGTCCGGCTCGCATACATAGACCCGCCCTTCAACACTCAGCAGTCGTTCCTCCACTACGACGATGCTCTGGAGCACAGCGTTTGGCTGACGATGATGCGCGACCGCTTGCTTCAGATCAAGAAGCTGCTCGCCCCCGACGGGTCGGTCTGGGTACATCTCGACGACAGCGAGATGGCGTACTGCAAAGTGCTGATGGATGAACTTTTTGGCCGACCGAACTTCGTTGCGACGATTGTCTGGGAGTCGGCCCCAGGCGGTCGCGGCGACACAGATATTGCTCCGACTCACGATTACCTGCTGGTGTACGCACTGGACCGACCCATGTGGGCCAAGCACCGAAATGTCCTTGAGCGAAGTGCTGTTCAGAAGGATCGCTTCAAGAATCCAGACAACGATCCCCGGGGTCCCTGGCGACAGGGGGATGATGGGACTGCCAAGAGCGGAAACGAGAACAGCCGGTGGCCAGTCACCGTGCCCTCGGGGCGGCTAGTGACCCCGAAGGACGGCAGATATTGGGCCTTCTCACGTGAGACGTTCAAGACCGCCCGGGCGGAAGGCCGGGTCTGGTTTGGCAAGTCAGGAGACAGCCTGCCAGTCATCAAGCGCTACCTGACAGACGTAAAGGAAGGTGTCGCGCCGAAGACCTGGTGGCCCGCCGCGGAGGTCGGGTCGAACCAGGAAGCCAAGAGAGACCACCTCAGCAAGTTGCTTCCTGACCGCGAGCCGTTTGCGACGCCCAAGCCTGAGAGGCTGCTTCAGCGCATCATCCAGATCGCGACTAACAGGGGGGACGTCGTTCTCGACTGTTTCCATGGCTCTGGGACCACCGGAGCGGTGGCACACAAGCTCGGGCGCCGGTGGATCGGCATAGAAAACTCCGCATCAACGCTTGCGGATTACGCCATCCCGCGGCTCACGAAGGTCATCAATGGCAAGGATCCGGGAGGCATAACCAAGAGCGCCGAATGGTCCGGCGGCGGCGGCTTCCGAGTGCTGGACGTCGCGCCCACGATGTTTTCGGAGGACGGTGGCGTCGTTGTGCTTGCCGACTGGGCCACCCACGGAAAGCTGGCGGAAGCGACTGCTGCGCAGCTCCACTTTGACTATGAGCCGGACGCGCCGTTCTGTGGAAGGAAAGGCCGGACGCGCCTGGCGGTCGTGGACGGCCTGGTGAATGCGGATGTTGCCCAGGTGCTCACGGACCAACTTCTTCCGGACGAGCGTTTGGTGATTTGCGGCACGGCCGTCGATCCTGAAGCGAGCCGGCGGGTCCGCGAACTCCGACGCGGCTCGCGAGTGCGCAAGATCCCGGCCTCCATCCTCGAGGAGTACCGCGATGCGCCGCAGTGGCTTCCGAGCGCGCTTCAACAGGCCGATGAGGACGCTCCGACATCGATCTTGGCCGCGCAGGGGACACAATGAGCGAGGAGCTATTCGACCAGGACCGGATCGAGTCGATCGCGTCAGCCCTCGACCTTCGCGAGCCGAACCGCGAAGCCCTGGAGAGCATCGCGTATGAAGTTGTCCAGCACTTCGAGATCGATCAGAAGTCGGCGCCGTTTGAGGCGGTAGTTGATGCCGCGACGGGCATAGGAAAGACATATGTGCTTGCCGCGGCAATCGAGTATTTCGCCGCGAAGGGCACGCGCAATTTCGCAGTGGTCACGCCTGGCCGCACGATCCTCGAAAAGACGGTCGCCAACTTCACGGCGGGCAACCCAAAGTCGCTACTGGGTGGCATGTCGGTCGAGCCCCTGGTCATTACGTCTGACAACTTCGCGACGCCCGTGATGCGCGAGGCGATGGACGATGAGGAGACAGTCAAAGTCTTCGTGTTCACGGTTCAGGCGCTCACCAAGCCGCAGGCCAAAGCCTCTCGCCGGACCCGCAAGTTCCAGGAGGGCCTCGGGCAGGCGTTCTATGAGCGGCTTCAAGAAGCGGACGACCTGATCGTCTTTGCCGACGAGCACCACGCGTACTACGGCGACGCATTCTCAAGGGCTGTCCGCGATCTTCACCCAAAAGTGCTGATCGGACTGACGGCGACACCGCACCGCAGGACTCCTGAAGAGCAGATCATCTATCGATACCCGCTGGCCGCCGCGATCGCTGACCGGTTCGTCAAGACACCGGTCCTCGTCGGGCGCAAGGACGACCGCACAGACGCAACCACCAAGCTCCTCGACGGGGTGGCGCTTCTTGAGTTGAAGGAGCAGGCGATCCTCCGGTACGTCGCTGAGAGCGGCAAGGACCCAGTGAACCCGGTCATGCTGGTAATCGCACCGAGCATCGCCGAGGCCAACGAGATCCAGTCCATCGTCAGCGACAAGTCGTTTGTTGGCGGGCGGTACGCGGATCGTGTCCTAACCGTTCATTCGGACGCCCCCGACGAGGCCTTGGCTGAGCTGGGAAAGCTGGAAGATTCGGACAGCGCGCACCGGATCGTTATCTCCGTCGGCATGCTGAAAGAGGGGTGGGATGTCAAGAACGTCTATGTCATCTGCTCGCTCCGGGCTTCTGTCTCGGACCTACTAACTGAGCAGACCTTGGGACGAGGACTGCGCTTGCCGTTCGGCAGTTACACCGATATCGAGATTCTCGACAGCTTGGAGGTGCTCGGGCACGAGAAGTACGAGCAGCTCTTGAAGCGCGCGGGGGTCATCAACGAGCAGTTCGTCAATCGACGAACTCGGGCCATGCTCAGGACAAATGCCCAGGGGCAACTCGTTTCGACGGTTGAGACCACCGAGGTCGCGGCGCCAGTCATCTTCGGTGACGATGGCGCCGAGACGGCTCCGGAAGGACAGCCGGTCATTGCGAGCTTCGAGGACCACGCCGCGAAGGGTGCCGAGGAGCTGAAGGACCTCCAGATCGAGATGCCGCCGCGGACCGATCTACCGGTGCTCCGGATACCGCGGCTGAAAATGTCGCCGGTCAAGAACGCATTTTCGCTGGCCGACATCACGGATCTCGACCCGTTTCGCAAGGCGGGTCAGCGCATCGCCTCAGACCCGGATGGCCAGCTCCTCCGGACAACGCTGTCAGCGCGCGTCATTGAGACCGCCGACGGGCTCCGACGGACTGAGCTCGTTACCGCGCCGGCTGTCGACAAGGTGGTGTCGCCGGCCAGACTCTTTGAGGTCGCCGATCTCCGCGCTCAGCTGCTGGAGCGCCTACTGTCGTCCCCGGTGGTACCGGCGCGGGCGAATCAACGGGCCGCCGCGGGGCCAATCATCGAAGCCTTCATTGACGGACTGGGTCCCAGCGCGCAGGAGCTCCTGTCGGGCTATCTCGACCGCGCCGCCGGCGAGCTCATATCGCTCGTGACAGAGCAGCAGCGACGCTTCTCGTCAAAGCCGAAGTACGAGACGGTCGTCGAGATTCTCGAGTTCCGCCCAATGCGCCACGGTCGCACCGAGTCAAGTACGGATCGGAGCGGCGCCTTCAAGAAGAACTTGGCGTACGAGGGCTACAAGAAATCTCTGTACACGCAGGACTGGTTCGACAGCGCTCCGGAGCGCACGGTCGCAAACCTGCTCGATGCAGACGACCAAATTGCGTTCTGGGTGCGGTTGCAGACTCACGACCTTCCGATCCTTTGGAGTTCCGAGGGCCGCGAGTACAACCCGGACCTCATCGCGGTCGGTCTCGACGGAGCCCACTGGATCATCGAAGTCAAGATGGACAAAGAAATGAAGAGCGAGGACGTGCAGGGCAAGCGCGAGGCCGCGCAGCGTTGGGCCAACCACGTCAGTGCAACAAAGGCAGTCGGCGCAAAGTGGCGCTACCTCCTGGTTTCCGAGACCGACATCAAGACCGCGAAGGGTTCTTGGACCGCCCTACAGAAGCTCGGTAGCTAGCTAGATGATCTGACCTAACCGGGAAGCACGTCCCGTGGCTTGAGGCCGTCCTGCCGGGGGCGCAGAATGGGCTTATGGGCGTAGAGAGCGACAACCCGATCCGGAGGGCGGAGGACGACGCGCTAGGTCGTGCCGGTGTCGCGCAGTCCTTCGTACGCCAGGTCCTGTCGCTTGATGCCTCGGAGGGCATTGTCGTAGGCGTTCTTGGCGCTTGGGGATCCGGCAAGACTTCCTTCGTAAACCTCGCAAGGGAAGACTTTGCGGACGCAAACGTAACGGTGCTGGACTTCAACCCCTGGATGTTCAGCGGTGCTGAGCAACTCGTCGAGTCATTTTTCATCGAACTCGCGTCTCAGCTCAGAATCCGCCCGGGTCTCGCGGAGGTAGCAGACGAGCTAGCGGACTATGGCGAAGCGTTCGCTGGCCTTACTTGGGTGCCACTGGTGGGCCCTTGGATCGACCGTGGTCGTGGTGCTGCGAAGATTCTCGCCAAGCTCTTGCAACGACGTAGGGAGGGCACTGCCAACCGGCGGAGCAAGGTGAAGAAGGCGCTTGCCACGTTAGATCGACCGATTCCGGTCGTCCTGGATGACATTGACCGACTAGCGACGTCGGAGATTCGAGATGTCTTCAAGCTGGTCCGGTTGACGGCGAGCTTTCCCAACATCATCTATGTCCTAGCGTTTGATCGCCTGCGAGTAGAGCAGGCCTTGGCCGAGCAGGGCATCCCGGGACGCGATTACTTAGAGAAGATCCTGCAAATAGGGATCGACCTGCCGGCTGTTCCTCAGGAAGCGTTGAACCGGCAAATCTTCTCCGCGATCGACAGCGCCCTTGCGGGCATAACTAACCCGGGCCACTTCGATGAGGAAGCGTGGCCAGATTTGTTCATGGAGGTGATCCGACCGCTGATTCGCAACATGCGAGACGTCAGGAGGTACGCGGCCTCGGTCCGCGGCACCACCGAAGCGCTCGGAGGGCAGATAGCCCTGGTCGACGTCCTGACGCTCGAGGCGATCAGGATCTTCCTGCCGGATGTGTTCAGCCGGTTGACCGTCGCAGTGCAGGGCTTGACTACCCCGTCAGAGCAATTGTACGGAGGCAGCGGAGATCCGCCTCATCTCAAGGCATCGGTAGAAGCGCTCGTCGAAGCGGCGGGGTTGCACAGCGACGTGGTACGCGCACTTATCCAACGCCTCTTTTCCGCCGGGCAGCGACATCTCGGCGGCTCTTCGTACGGTCCCGACTGGCAAGCGACTTGGTTACGCGGTCGGCGCGTCGCGCACGAACAGATCCTGAGGCTGTACCTCGAACGTGTGGCTGGAGAACAGCTCAAAGCGTTCTCAGACGCTGAGCAGGCGTGGCAGGTTATGTCTGATGCCGACGCCTTTAGAGAGTACCTGCAGTCCCTCGACACGGACAGGCAGGAGGATGTGATCGCGGCTCTTGAAACTTATGAAGACGAATACCGAGCCGAGCAGGTGGTTCCCGGCGTCACGGTGTTACTTAATCTTCTGCCTCAGCTTCCCGAACGGCCGCGCGGCATGCTGACGCTCGACACCCGAATGGTCGTGGGAAGGGTCGTCTACCGTCTTCTTCGGTCTCTCGGCGAGCCAGCAGCCGTAGAAGAGGCCGTTCGCAGCATCCTGCCAAACGTAACTTCCCTATCCTCCAAGTTCGAACTGATCACGGATGTGGGGTATCGCGAAGGGGCAGGCCACAAGCTTGTCTCTGAGAACGTGGCATCGGAGCTTGAAGCGGCGTGGCGTGCGGAGGTTCGTGCAGCTTCTCTCGCCGATTTGATAGAAGAGCAAGAGCTCCTACGCATCCTGCTGTTCACACAACGCGATCAACGCGAAAGCGAGCCGCCTCTAGAGATTCCGGCTGATTCCGAGATGACGCTTGCGTTGCTTCGATCGGCTAGGACAGAAGTGCGGAGTCAAACTATGGGGAGCCGGTCTGTCTCACGGTCGCCTCGCCTTGCCTGGGATTCGCTCGTTAACCTTTATGGCGGCGAGGACGTACTGCAGCAGCGGGTCGAAGCATTAAAAGCAGACGAACCGGAAGATGAGCGTGAGCTGTTGGAGTTGTTTGACAAGTATCTCGGGGGTTGGCGACCTGAGTTTTAGCGCGTGCTGAGTAAGTACCCGCGAACCGCAGTGTGCTCGGTGGTCGCAGGGTGACTTACAATATGGACAATAACCTTTGAGGCCCGTAGATGTCTCCTGACGTATCGCACGCAGCTCAGCTCGAAGCCGTCTCGTTGCTGACGGGATGGACGCTTGGCGAGATTGGAAAGCTCTTTGCGGGGCACGGCATGACCAAGCTGGCGACTCACCTCGATGAAGCAAAGTGGCCCGTAGGCACAAGCCAGCGAAGGGAGCTCGCGGCTCAATACCACGAGGCTCTCGACATGTCCGACCCAACTGACCGGGCGAGTCTGCTGAGGGTATACGACGATTTGCTTGCGCAAGACGAGGAGTTCACGAAGACTCTACGGCGCTACCTACGTCGTGATGGCGTCGTATTCATGCAGGACGGGTCGATAGCGCCAGAGCAGCTGAAGGTGCCAGCGCATGGTCTCGATCCTGCGAACTTCCCCGACTTCGACCGAATCAAGGATCCAGATGTCTTACGACAGCACGCGATCAGGATGCAGCGAGCACTCGGCGACCGTGATCCCGCTGACGCAATACTCGCATCGCGGGAACTCCTAGAATCGGTATGTAAGTTTGTCCTGGAAGATTACGGCGTCACTATCCCTAAGAACCCGTCCTTGGGTCAGCTCTATGGGCTCGTTGCCGAACAGCTCAAGCTGAAAGCGGGAGCAATCGAAGGCGACTCTGAGGCAAGCAAGGCCGCGAGGAAGGTCTTGCAGGGCTTGGCGTCCATAGCTGACGGCATGGGCGAGCTACGGACGAGAGTGGGCCGCGGGCACGGGCAGACGACCCGATCCATGGCTCGGCAGCGACACGCCGAACTCGCCACTAGCTCCGCGGGGGCGCTGGCCGCTTTCATGCTCGATACTTGGCAGGAGCGGCGAGCCCCCTGATTCCGCGCAGGGACACCCAGAGCTCACGAGCCAGCACAGCAAGCTCATCTGGGACCTACGACGCTATCTCCGGACAAGCCCTGCGGTTGATGAGCTGCGGCGGGTGCTCCGGAGACTCGCCGCGCCTTATCGCGCGCCTTATCGGGTAGCGCGGGCAGCGGCCCCCAGCGTGAGACTACGCGGCCCGGAAGTCCCGTTCATCGGCGCATAGTCTTGCTCACCATGCACCGCCTGCGCCTAATCGACCGCGTTGCGCTGAGCCTCCTCACTGCGCTCGTCGTTTCAGGGTTTATCGCTTGGGTCCTTGGTGGCCGCGTCTGGCTCGAGGTGGTCGGAGTGGTGGGCACGGCGGTCGGAACGCTCGGCCTCGCGGTCTACACCCAAGACCTTGCTCGGCAGACTCGGGAGGTGGTGCGCGGGTCCCGGGAGCTCGAGCAGACGGCACTCGATCAGCTCGAGGCTGCTCGCCAACAAGTGGAGGTCGCTAGAGATGAGGCTGCGGCGGCGCAGGCGGCGGCGCGGGAGGCTCGCCGTACCCGGATCGATGCCGGGGCCCCTCTCGTTGACTTGCAGGTAACGGCCGAGTCGGTCTGGTATGTCGCGAGCGGAGGTACGCCGAGGACTCTTCAATTGTTGCAGGAAGGCGATGTCCTCACGCACGGGCAGATTCACAGCGGGACGGTGCTCGTCGACCTCACTGTAAAGCTCACCAACTACGGGGCTTCCCCCGCTCGGGTGGTGGTGCCGCCGCAGGGAAATTACCTCCGGGGCATCGATGCCTCGACCGGCGGGTCGCGTATCCTGGTGCTTCCTCCGCAGGAGGTCTACCAGGACTCCATGCGGATATCGCTTCAGGGTTGGGAGGCGGAACCAGACTCGCTCGAGCCCTCCAAAGGCTCGATGCCCGTATCGCTCGGGCTCTCCGTGGCAGGAGTGATCTCGGAGACGACGCTGGATACGATCACGTGGCATGGTGTCGTAAAGCCCTTCCGGCGACAGGATATGGGCTTCACGCGCGTCGAATCCTCGGCGCTCTTGACCGGCGACCCCGCTGCTATCGAGCGCAAGTACGTCGACGAGGCATAGAAGGGCGGCTATCCGCCTGGTGCGTCGTGCAGGGCGCTCAATCGCGCTCGAGCAACACGCGCAAACCTCAACCACTTGAGGGTTCGAAAGTCGTCCCATAATGTCCACACCGCGGGACTCGAACACCCAGCGACATCGATAAGGTCATTACCGGCATGGAGAACCCTCAAGGTTCGGAACCTATGGGTGAGCACCTTCGGATGCTTCGGCATTACGCTCGGTTGCGTCCCGTTCTAGACGGCTTGGGCGGCACGCCGCTCCCTGTGACGGTCCGTGCGAGATTCGCGAACGTTCGGGAACTACTCGCTCCCAGCGCGGAACCCGAGCCCGAAGTCGCAGCGCTCATGCCGGGGATCCGCCGGCCGGGTGCGACCCCATCCAGGCCGATCGCTCGACTCATCGAGAGTCTCGCGTCGGTCGAAGAGGGGCTCGGTGCGGCGCACTATCACGCTCAGCGTGTGGAGGAACTCGAGCGGCGAATTGCCGAAGTCTGCAAGACGTCAATGGCCGGTGACGGCCCTGACCAAGGAACTGTGGCTTTCCGTGCCCCGGTGCTGGGGTTCGAGTATCACGCGTTCCTTTTTGCCCTTCGAAGGAGCCTAGATTATCTTGCCGGTGGAGTCGCTGCCTGCTTCGGGCACCAGTCGCAGTCAATTCGCCGGCTACCAAGGACACTCACGCCGACTGAGCCTGCTAGCCGCGTGCGGGACATTCAGCGTCTGTTGGCGGCAGCGTCACCGTACCTCAGTAGCATTCTGACTGACGGCAACGACCGTTCCGTCCGCGACCAGGTCGCTCACTGGGAAGTCGTCGACGCTGGCTACTTCAACGTCCGTTGGGACGAACAAGGAGAGGTCATCATCGAGCTCGTGGGCGGAGGAGAAAATCTTCCCCCGTTTCGTGACCTTGACGCGGGAATCGCTCCGCTAGGCGAGCTCCTCCGTGGGCAGATTGCGATAGCCGAAGACTTGGTATTCGACCTCGTCGAGTCGGCTTCAGCCGCGCAGCGCGAGAGAAGCGAACGCCGGTAGAATTGGGTCCGGTTACGGCACGTTTGAACGAACCGGGGCACCGACGGTGACGCGGAGAAGCTACTCGCCGACGGGCTCAACGACCTCCTGTCGGCCATCGCGGACGTTGCGGGCGGCGACGATCGCCCTGTCCCCACAATGCGGGACTCGAACGCCATGTCCGCCCTCTCCGTGGTGCAGTGCCTTTCCGCTGGACGTCTCCACACTTCGCGCCCTCCTGCAGTCACGGGCAGACGTTACTCCGGAGGTATCACGCGGATCGAGACGCTCGGTCCCATCGGGTGTATCGCTGTATCGAGGGCGATTTTCTCGGCGAGGTCGCCGGCTTCTTCAAAGCCGGTCTTTTCGGCGATCAGGTCTGCGAGCTGGAAAGCCGTGGCACGAAGCGCGCCGAGTTCTTCGCCGAAGACCCACGAGCTGTTCTCTCGCATCCTCATCGCGGCGCGATAATGCGCGCAGGCCTCCTGCATCGCGTTGAGCGATCGATTCCACTGCGACCCCTCGGCAAGTGCCTTCCTCGCTTCAACGACGTCGCGCGAAAGTCCTTCGATCGATTGGCGTGCCTCCTCCTGGACCTCGAGCTCGACCCCCGCGCTCAACACCTCACGACGCGACATCTCGATGACGAGCCGCCGGAGGGCTTGCCTGTCTCCGTCATCGTTCGACTTCCGCCTTGACTTCCCGAACTTCACGGAGGGACCGGCAAGCGTGAGTCCCACCTCAGCGCTTGGGAGCGCCTCGCGAAGCTGATTAGCGAGCTGCCTCTTTGAAGGACGATCGAGACTGCCTCCGGTCATGTTCAAAGGATCGTCCACCGGTTCGCCCTTTGCAACTCAAGACCGCGCGTCTGCTCGCTACCGCTTCGCTTTACGCAACAGCCACCGCGAGGGGCGGAACCCGAGGAGCAGGACGCCGTGGTGCGCTTCCTCGAAGGTGGCAGGCTCGCCGTACTACTTGCGCTCGAGAGGTGGTGGAGAATGCTTGACGTGGCCCAATCCAGCCGACCGCTCGAGACCGCCGCGACAGGTTCCGAACGCGTATCCGGGGCTGGACTCCGAGCGATCGTCCGCGCCCTGCGGCGGCCCGGCGACGAGGCCCGGTGGACGCAGGTGATCGCGGCGGTGGCTGGCGTGGACCGACGCTTCGCCGCGGAGTTCGCCAAGGTGCTCATCGACGCCGCCCCTCGGACTACGGTAGCGGCCACTGTCGGCGAGGTGCCTCGCGAGCTCAGTTGTCGCGCTGAGCAGGTGCTCGTCGATGCTCGAGGTAAGGACCTAGGCCGTGCCGATCTGCTCTTCGAAGACGACCGCGTTGAGTTCTGCTTGATGGTCGAACTCAAGCTCGAGAGCGGCTACGGCGATCGGCAGTTGTTGCGCTATACCAAAGCTTTGCGCAATCACGGGGCAGCGCGCAAGGCGCTGTTGGCGGTCACCAAGGTCCAGCCGCTGGTCGGCGAAGACGATTTAGCTGACGAGCCGACCTGGCTTGGGTCGGTGCGCTGGCATCGGGTCTTTGAGCGGCTGTACGCCCTCGAACCGGTGGACGCTCGCACGACGGCGGGCTGGCGGGCGGCGCTCGACGTCCTGCGCGAACAGGGGGACTTCGGAGTTATGGATCTCGACGCAGACGCCATCTACGGGTGGGCGAAATACGAGCGTGCCGAACAGCAGCTGCGCTACTTCCTGACCGAGTTGGTACATCCGATCCACGAGGCGCTGTGTCGTGCCCTGGGCGCCGGCGAATTGAACGACGCCTTGGCCCGACCACTAATGCGCGGTCAGTCGGCTACCCAGCCGATCGTTCCATGGCGCAATCGAGTGCACATCAAGTACGCGGTGCCCGGTACGCAACCCGAGGAGCGCTTCCGCGTGCAGTTCCACGGCCGCGATGGCAGCCCGTACTTCACGGTGGAAGCAAGATACGAACATCCCAAGGAACGACTCGAGCACCCGGACGTTCTCGCCGCCACCGAGAAGCTCAGGGTCCAGGGCTTCGAGCATGGCAACGACGGATGGGGCTGGTACTGGGCGAACCTCATCGGCGCCGACCAATGGCTGCAAGGCGCCGAAACGCTCGACCGCCTGCTGCTTACTGCCAGCGACAGTGTCGACAAGCTCGTGTCCAGCGGCATTTTCGGCGCTCTGGGAAAACTGGAGCCCACCACCTTCAACCCGCGATCCATGACCCCGGATCAGGTCGCTGGTGGCGCGCCGGGTCAAGCGCACGAAGGCGAGGCAGAGCGGCCGCACCGGCCGTGACCGGCTTGCGCATCGCGCGAGGTGCAGTAGCGGGCGACGGTTCTCAGGTGTTCGATAGTCGTCTCATTAAGTCCATGGTTGGTTGCTTGCTTTGTCGAACCGCCACGCGCTGGAGCGTTCGAGTGCCCGGTCGCGAAAAGTCGTGGCGTGTCCAGCGCTACTCGCCAGCGAATAGGTCGGGCAGCCGCTTCTCCAAGTCGATGACGCGCACGCGGCAGCCCATGCTCGCGACGAAAGCGCCGATAGGCACGTCAAGTGATCCGAAGTGCTGTTGGAAGGTGGTCTGGGTCGCGGGGAAACGGTCGAGCCCCCACGTCGCTGGTGCCTTGGTGCTCGCGAGGAAGTGGATAGGACGTTGGCCGAGCACATAGAGCTCCGCCGCGCGGCCGGAGTCGTCCGCGGCGAGCTCGACAAAATCTTTGAAGAGCTGCCGCTTCCGCATCGCGTCTGCGCCGGCCCACTGCGCAAGCTTGAACTCGGCTATCCGACGATTGGTCTCGACGTCGAAGGGCCGAGACGAATCGTTGCCGGCGGCCAGTGACGGCCGGCGAAGTACTTCACCCGGCTCAAGCAGGTGCGGAAGGGCCAGCGCAATGGCGGATGCGTGGATGACGTCGCTGACACGCCCAACCTGGTCGCGAATGTACCGCGCAGCCCTCAAGAGCTCCGGTGACACGCCGTGCGTCGGCAGCTGCTCTGCGATGCCGCCTCTCTCGGCGCCCTCTAAGGCGTGCTCAAGATTCGCGATCGTCACAGCGAGTGGCGCGTGTTCCATGAACCGAACGAACGTGGCAACGGCTGAGTCGAGCTCTCGATCCACGCTAGAAGAGCGAGGGTGGAGGAGTGAGGCGCGTGGCTTCCGCCTGCGCGGCCGCCTCTAGGCGGCTTGACGCAGTCCGAGACGGCGGACGGCAGGTACGAGTTGCCAGTGCATGAGCGAGTTCTTTCTCGCCTGGAACACGCAGTTCCTCCCACGCGATGACATGTCCGTCGGTCGTCTGGTCGGCCAACCTCGCCGTCTTCAGAAGGTCGAGTGCTCGACCCACGTCTGAAGTACGCACACCACCGAAGGCGTCGCGCAGCTCTGCGGCGAGGTCCGAGGACCGCACCTCCAGACGCACAGGACGGGCGGCGTCGGCGGCGAGCGTTGGAAAGGTCTTCGCCCATAAGTGGGTCGCGAGGTACAGCGGATCCACCGTGTCGTTGATAAAAGCGCGAGCGGCCTTGATGTCGCTGAACCGACTCGGGCGCGCCTTGAAGTCACCGTTCTCCTCGAACCACCGACCGAGGCCGTCCGGCCGGTCTCCATCACGAAGCGTTCCATTCCTGGGGTCCAGGAGCCGTTGGAAGATGTAGCGATCTTCGTCGAAGGCGAACTGGACGACGCATGGGGCGACGGAGGGGCTATACGGATGCTTCGGGTTCGCGAAGCGGTCGACCACAATGCGTTTCACTGCGGCGACCCCCACGGACTGCGGAACGAGCAGCAACACGTCGGTCTGGTTCACTTCGGTCAGGCCGGCAGAGCCGGGCAACTGACGAAGGGCGTCGTAGTTCTCAATCTGTCGACACAAGCTCTCCGCACTGTTCTCATGCAGCGCAAGCCGCGCTATTTCTCCAGCTAGCCCAGTGCCGTCCTCGAATACGACGGTGAAGTCGGGTGTCAGGGAGCTCCCCTCTCCGCTCGGGATCCGCGGGAAGCGCTCGAAATGTCGCACCGTGTCCGGAACGTCGGATCGTGAGGTGGTGAACGCCATTTCGAAGGCCGACACGACGTCTACGGCGCGGTCATAGGTCGTGAAGCCACGAAGTAGCCGCTCGACGCACTCGGCGAGGTCCACCGCTGGCGACACGCTCAGCCAGTCGTGAAGAGTTCGTCTCGCGTTGGCGGCGTTGAAGCTTCGACGTCCGCCACTTCGCGAGCGGCGAACCGCTCGGCCAGGTGCTCGGTCAGCCGCGTGAGAGCCCCGACGCTTGCGCGGTAGCCGGGGTAGATGAGAACGCGGTCGTCGAAGGTGATGAAGGCATCGAAGTTCGACCCATCGAGGTAGTCGGTAACGGCGACATGCAGGTAGGGGTTGCGGTGCAGCACCGCGATGCCGACGCCTCGCTGCTCAGAAAGCGCTTCCAGCACCTCAGAGACCGACTCACCGTTCGCGAAGATACCCGTCGGCATCTGAACAGCAATGACACGCTCTTGACGCTCGTGTGGTCGCCGCTCGCGGCCAGTCATGAGCGAGCGACGACGCGCAGCGGCCCCGACTAGAGCTGCCAACACGACATCCTCGAACAGGCGGAAGCTGCCGTCGTAGAAGGTCGCACCAGCCTGTCGGCGGAGATGCAGTGACAGTAGGTCGCCGACGTGGACGGTCAGCGTTCGTACGGACGCGAACTCCTCAACCTCGCCGAGTGCCTGGCTGTAGCTTGGCCGCGGAGCACGCCGGCCCTCGGCCCAGCCGCGCGTGTACGACGACCCGTCGTTGAGCACGCGCGCCGTCAGCCGGCTTACGTCCACGCGACCATGCTCAGCCAGAGCCGCACCAACGCCCTCGAAGTCAGCCTGATTCAGGACGAACGGAACAATGCGAGGCGCTGAGTTCGCGAGCCACCGCTCGACGCGCCGCCATCGCTCATCGGTGACCGGCACAGTGCCGATGAGGTGGTAAACGCCCTCTTCGGTCGTCGGCCAGACGGCGACGACGTACGCGTTCTCGGCCTCGCCAATTCGCAGTACTGCGATTGGACCGGCCCAGCCGAAGCCGCTAATGGTTCCGGCGCCTGCCAGAGCGAGGCGTTCGCCCGGTTCGCAGCTGTCGGCGATGACCGTCGCTACGGTCAGCTGATCCTCTCGTTCACCGCGGAACGTGGCGTGGACGAGGTCGCGCAGCGATTCCGGGGCTTGCCCACTTTCGGCCGCAGTCCAGAGCGCGCTGTCGAACGGCCTCGGCATCGTTGTAGGGGTCGCGCTCACGTCGGCTGCAAGGCTACCGGCCGTCAGTGCATGGGGGTGAGCCCGCACGATGGCTTGCGTCGGAGCTGGTGCGCCGTCGCGCCTGGCGACGAGGGATTTGTTCCCATGCGTAAGAAGCGATTGACCCGTTTCGTGAGAGTGACGGCCGATCGTCTCCTGGGACCGGGATTCGACAACGGCACGGTCGGCGACGTCGAGCCTCGGCGATCCGGCGATTCGCGCGCGGTCGGGCTATAGCTTAGGGTTCTATAGCCGTCCCATCAACTCCATCGGTTGGTTGCTGTCAGGCGCAGTCCCTGTCTGGCGGCGGCGAGGAGCGCCGGTACAGCCTTCGAGCGCGATCCCGGCGACCGGCGACTACCGCTGTTGGTCCAAAGCGGCAGTGAGGTCGGCGCTCCAACCCGTCGCCAGCCGTACGCTTGCGCGTGCGGGAGTTCGTGTACATGGTCGCCGCCGTCGTTGTCGCCGTCGCAGTGGCCATCTTCGCCCTACTCAGCGTCCTAGGTGGCGGCCTCCTCTTGGATTGCGGGTGTCGTGTTTCTTGCGCTCGCGGCGTTCCTTTTCCTCTGGGATTTTGAGAAGGACGAGGTCTTCGAGGACGCCTGGATCGAGATCGGACAGGTCACTGCGTCGCTGGTCGCTGCCGCTGCGGGCCCGCATTCCTCGTCGCACACTTCATCGGGTGACCGAAGCTGCGGCCCGTCCGAAACGGGCTGCTGCGCATCGTCCGAAGCAGTCTGCTCGCAGCCGCTTTCCGCGAGGCCGACGGTCTCGGAGACGGCAACGACGACTTAAGCTGCCCGTGGCCGTCTCAGACAAACACCGCCAGCGGCAGGACCTGAACCGCGGGCGCCTGGATGATCGGGTCGAACGTCTCGAGCTGTAGCTCGCCCTCCTGTACGGCGCCCTTGAGCATGTCCCGCGCGACATCCGGCCCCGTCGCCCCCAGCACCGGTACGCCGGAGCAGGTTGACGTCGTCGCCTTTTGTCAGCACCTGTAGTCGTGCCATCAACTTCATAGTCGGTTGCTTGGCAGCGGCTACATCCGACGGCCGGCGTAGCGTGCGGAGGTGTCTCCGACTCCGAGTCTGGTCGTTTGGACGGAGCATGCCCTTGCCAAGGCGGCTTTCCTTGGGTTTACCCGCGTCGATGTCGAGACCGCCGTGCTCGAGCACCATGGTGAGCGGCGCGCAAACACCGGCGCCGCTGACTGGACGGTCCGGGTCGGGCGCCTCATCGTGGCGTACAGCCATCCGGACCGCGGTGATGATCTCGCCGCGCGGGTCGTGACGCTCTGGCGCGCGCGGTAGGCTGACAGCGTGCGGATCGAAGGACATTACGATCGGGGCGCTGACATCGCGTGGCTCCGATTCGAGGGCTATGACGCACGCCGGGTTGTGGCAGATGAGGCCGAATCGGGTCTTGTCGAGAAGGATCCCGACACGGGCGCCGTCGTCGGCCTCGAGTACTGGCGAGCGAGCAGCACGCTGCCACCAGCATTTCTGTCGATGCTCGCGTCGCCCGACGCCGGCGTACCGGCTTAAGCCCCGCTCCTTCGTCGCCCGGCGCAGCTCGGCTCCTTCCGACGAGCCGAGGCACGCGAACCTCGAGCACCGCTCAGGGTTCGATAGCCGTCTCATCAACCTCACTGCTTTGCTTGCTGTCAAACGCAGCCCTGTCCGCAGCGGGCGAGAGCGCTCGTCCCGCCAGGCGGCATGCCTGACCGAGGCTCTATGACCTAGTCGCGGCGGTAGGTCACCTTCAGGTCGTCCTGCCAGTCCCCGGGGGCCCGGGCGAGCTGCCATCGGCCCTCGAAGGAATCGTGGCCGAGCGTGGCGGAAAAGCGCTGGGCGAATGTGGGGTCGTCTCGCCAAATGCGAAGTACGCCGTGCTCGAGCGAGACGCGGTACGTCCGGCGCACGCCGCGCGAGTCGAAGTACTCCATGACCAGCCCGTCGCCGGCCTCGGGGGCGCCGATGACGCTGATCGCGTCGGGAAAGGAGTCGTGGTCGTGGTGCGAGCGCTGGACGAGGAAGTTCCTGCCCTCGAGCCACTCGTACGTGGTGCTGCCCGGCACGATGGTGTCGAACTGCGGGTGGGTCGCCTCGGTGAACCAGGTGCCGACCAGCAGGTCAAACGGTTCTAGGACGGCAGCGTCCGGCTGTCGATTCGTGGCTTTCACAGACTCATTCTCGCCCAGCAGGTAGCCGGAAGGCAAGGCAGCGATTGAGTCACGAATCGACGATTCGCGATGGCCCCTTTTGGGGTTCGATAGTCGTCCAACAACCCCACCGACTCTCCAATAGCCGCCCGGGCGGGCGGCTCGGGTCGTCTCTGCGAACCATGTTCGGAGATCAGGTGTTGGGCGCCGGCTCGCGCGCGTCCGAGGGTGATGCTTCGATCATGAGTGGTGCCCACGATCAGCGTCTTCTATGGCATCGTGGTCCGCATGTTTGTGAAGGACCATCCGCCCCCGCACTTCCACGTCCGAGACGGCGAGTACCACGCGGGTCGCGATCGACACCGGTGACGTGGTCGACGGCCGCTTGCCACCGCGGGTTGAACGCCTCGTGCGCCAGTGGGCCGAGCTGCATCGTGGGGAGCTCGGCGACAACTGGGCGCGGATCGAGAGATCGCTCGCTCCGAACCGAATCGAGCCGCTCGCGTGATGGCTCCGCCGATAAAGGGTGTGACTGCGCTTGACGGGTATGTCATTCGAGTGTTGTTCGCCGACGGGCAGGTGCGGGACGTGGATATGGAGCCTGTCCTCGGCGGCCCGATCTTCCAGCCGCTGAAGGATCGGGAAATCTTCACGGCGGTCGTCGTCAGCGAGTTCGGCGACACGGTCGTTTGGCCCAACGGCGCAGATCTTGACCCTGAAGTGATGTACGGATTGGAACGCCCGTCGTCGGAGCCTGGACCTCGGATCACTACGCCGCCGCTCACCAGCGGGCGACATCAGGCGGCTTGAGCACCGGGTTCGATAGTCGTCCCATCAACTCCATCGTCGGTTGCTTGGCAGCCGCTACATCCGACGGCCGGCTCAGCGTGCGGAAGTGTCTCGGACTCCGAGTCTGGTCGTTTGGACGGAGCATGCCCTTGCCCAGGCGGCTCGACGACCGAGAGGACCTCGGGTCCGCCCGGGGCGGTGATTCCCACTGCACGCATGCTCAGACCTCCAAGATCGTTGGGTCGACAACTTCGGACCCGGAATGTAGGCCGGCCACGGCGGAGTCGGCGGAGTCGGCGGAGTCGGCGGGGGCGCCCGGCGCGGTCCGTTCTGGGAGCGAAGGAGGGGAGAGTCAGATCGCGCAGCGCCTGTCCTCTAAGTTGCGGGACGAGGGCCGGCGGCTGTGCCGGCCCCCGTCACGCAATGTGGCTCAGCCTCCGAAGCCACCCGGGCCGCCGTGGCCGCCGGGGCCCTGCATGACCTGGTAGGAGCTGTCGAGGTGGACCTCTACCTTGGTGCCGTCGGGCTTCGTGACGGTCGTCTCGAAGCCCCTGCCCGTCATGTCGTTGTTGACGGCACCAGCGGTGCCGCGGCCGACGCTCTTGACCGCGGCGGCCTTAGCCTTTGCGGCCGCGTCGCCGCTCACGGACTTCTCGGCGTCCTCATGCGCCGCGGTTCCGTGCGCCGGGCCGTCGAACCTCGGCGGAGTCTGCGTCGTCGTTGCGCTCTGGGTCGTGGTGCTCGCGGTCTGCGACGTCGCGGCGCCGGCGAGGGCTGAGCCGCCGAGTGCGAGCGCAGCGAGCGCCGCTGCGCCGACCAGCGCCTTCTGGATGCGGTGGAACATGCGTTCCGTCTCCTTGGTAAGTCCGGGCTTGTCCCGGGTTCGTCCAGCACGGTGCACGCGCCGTGTGAGAAGGCGGTCCCGATTCTCTGAGAATGCGCCGAGAGCCGATCGACTTGCCCAGCACAGTGAGGAGCGCGAGGCGAGCATGGTCGCGCCAACCGTTAGCGACGCCGAGATACGGTGGGGCCAGCACCTGCGGACCGTGCAGCGTCGTGGAGTCCGCCTCACCGGAAGGTCGTTCCCCATGGAGATCACGAGAAGCAGCATCGAAACGGCCAAGGGCCCCGCGGACTGGTTCACGGGCGACGTCTACATCGACCCGGTCGCGGCAGCGCCCACGCCCGCACGCGTCCAGGCAAACCTCGTCCACTTCACGCCGGGGGCGCACACCGCGTGGCACGCGCACCCGCTGGGCCAGACGATCTACGTCACCGAGGGCGTCGGGCTCGTCCAGCGGCGCGGTGGCCCGGTCGAGGTCATCCGTCCCGGTGACCGCGTCTTCTTCGAGCCCGACGAGGCCCACTGGCACGGCGCCGCGCCGAATCGCTTCATGGCCCACCTCGCGCTCAACGAGGTCGACGACGAGCACCCCGCCGCCCACTGGGGCGAGAAGGTCACCGACGAGGAGTACTCAGCCGCGCCGAGTGTCGACTAGAAGCAATAGCCCAGGGCTCCCTCGCCGCAGCCGACGTCCAGCGCGCGGCCGGGCGGGCTGTCGGCAGCTCCGCGACCAGCACGCCGTTCGCCCAGCCGCTCCACAGCCCGTCGTCGTGAGCCGCGTACCGCTCGTTCCAGTCCCGGTGTCCATCAACAAGCTAATCGGGATGCATCTCGCTGTGGGCCTTCAGGACCGCCGAGTCAAAGCTGGCGATCTCGACGTTCTCCCAGCCACGATGCTCCGCGTGGATCACGGTGGCTAATGCGAAGGCGTCCGGCAGCTTCAGGTTGGTGCGGGCGCGGACGGCCGCGGCATGGCTGGCGAGGTCCCTGTCGACGATGATCGTCTCGATGTTGAACTGGACGAGCATCTGCTCCACCAACTCGTGCGTGCTGGCGCGTACGGGACCCACCATGATCTCGGCGTAGTTCACGGCGCACAGCAACCGCCGGTTGCCCGGCGCCATCGAGGGTCGGACGCGCTTCACAGCCTCACCATGGTGTGCGTCGTCGCGGTTAAGGAAGCCGATCAGGACGTCGCTGTCAAAGACGACTACGCCCATCCGGCGCGAACGTCGTCAAGGTACCCGGGCGGATAGGTTTCGGAGTCCAGGCGACCGGCGAACTCGTCGATCAACTCCTCGGCCTTCACGAGCTCGATCCGTCCCGGTCCCGCGCTCCGCACCCTCACGTCGTCACCCGGCTCCAGTCCGGCCTCGCGCATGACTTCGGCCGGGATCGTGATCTGGTTCTTGCGCGACACGACGCTCATTGCCTTTACTCTACCAGCAGAAAGTAAAGGATGAATGGAGACTGGCGCGGGGTCGGGGAACACGCCGTGCTCGCCGACATCCGCGTGATGACGCTCGCGCTATCGGCGCCGCTAACGGCCGAGCCAGCGGGCGGGGTTCTCCTCGAAGATCGTCCGGAACGCCGCGTCGTCGAGGACGCCCTGGTCGCGCAGCGTCGGCACGACCTCGTCGAAGACGAGCGTCATGCTCCAGTCGCGGATCGCCCCCTGGGCGGCCAAGGCCTCCGCGGCCTCGGGCGGGAACCAGTCGATGGTCGCGCAGAAGTCCTGCGAGATGAAGATCCGCTCGGCGTGGCCGCGGCGCAGCAGCTCGGCGGCGGTCGCGTTGCGGCGGTCCATGGGGAGGTACATCTCGAGCCCGTAGCGGTCGAGGCCCACATGCACGCCGCGGTCCAGAAGTCCCTGTATGTAGTCGACGTCGTCGGTGTCGCCGCAGTGGGCGATCTGGATCTTCTCGGGCGCGACGCCCTCCTCGAGAAAGATCTCGACCTGGCGTGGACCCGTTCCGACCGCGGGCATCGAGTGCGCCATGATCGGAGCGCCGGTCTGCACCGACGCTCGTGCGCACGCGCGGTGGATCTTCTCGACGTGCTCGGTGACGCCGGGCGCATCGGCCGCGCACTTGAGGAACGCCGCCTTGATCTCGGTGCCCTGCACGCCCCGCTCGATGTCCTCGACGAAGTGCTCGGCCATCACGTCGGCGTCGCGGTTCTCGAAGTAGTTGGGAAGGAAGTCGTAGGTGTAGATGCCGGTGCACGCGACGATCTGCACGCCGGTCCGCTCGGCGACGTCGCGCATGAAGCGCACGTCGCGCCCGCCGAACATCGCGGTCGGATCGACGATGGTCTTGACGCCGCGCTCCTTGGCCGCGCTCACCGCCTCGACGGCCGCCGCCATCTCGGCCTCGGCGTCGTAGCGCCCGGGCCAGTTCTCGGCGACCGCCTCGTCGCGGAAGCGGACGTGCTCGTGGATCAGCGTGGTGCCGAGCTCGCCGGTGTCGAGCGGCCCTTGAACGGTGTTGACGGTGCTCATCAGCGCAGTGGATCTCCCCAGTCGGTTTCGTCCCGCAGGAGCGCCTTGAGGACCTTGCCACCCGGGTTGCGCGGCAGCGGGTCGGCTCTCACGGCGACGTACTGCGGGACCTTGAAGTCGGCGATGCGCTCACGGGCGTGAGCAACCACCGCCTCGACGTCGAGCTCGGTGCCGGCGGTGGGCACGATGACCGCGCCGACCTTCTCGCCCATCATGTCGTCGGGCACGGCGACGGCCGCGGCCTCGCCGACACCCGGCGCGCCGGCGAGGGCGCTCTCGACCTCGATCGAGTACACGTTCTCGCCGCCGCGGTTGATCATGTCCTTCTGGCGATCGACGATGTAGAGCAGTCCGTCGGCGTCGATGCGCGCCAGATCGCCGGTGTGCAACCAGCCGTCGACGAACGTCTCGGCGGTGGCCTCCTCCTTGTTCCAGTAGCCGCTCACCACGTTGGGTCCGCGGACGAGCAGCTCGCCCACGCCGGTGTCCGGGTCGGGTGCGTCGATGGCCAGGTCGTCGACCGGCATCGCCCATCCGACGGAGTCGGCGTGCTCGGCCGCCTCCTCGTGGGGGAGGTATGAGGTCAGCGACGAGGTCTCGGTCAGCCCGAAGCCGTTGCCCACGCGCGCATCCGGGAAGGCCTCCATGATGCCGTGCACCGTGGAGGCGGCGATCGGAGCACCCCCGTAGGAGACCCACCGCACGCTGCTCAGGTCCGCCTGCGCGAACGCGGGGTGGCGCGTCAGCGCGTGGTAGATCGCCGGCACCGAGGTGAGCATGTCGACCCCGTGCTCGGAGACGGTTTGCAGGAAGCCTTCGAGATCGAGCGGATCGGTGAGGACGTAGGTGGTGCCGCCGAGGTCGAGCAGCACGATCAGCTGGCTGTTGCAGCCGGTCACGTGGAAGAGGGGCACGTTGACGAGGGTGCTGAGCTTGCCGCCCTCGGCGCGATCGACGCCGATGCAGCGCACCGCGCTCTCGCTGTTGGCCAGGAAGTTCGCGTGCGAGGTCATCGCGCCCTTCGGGAAGCCGGTCGTTCCGCTCGTGTAGAAGATCGCCGCCAGGTCGTCGGGTGCGAGGCCCTGGGCGGGAGCGGCGGCTTCGCCGTCGGGCAGCGGCTCGCCCGGGGCGAAGACGTACGCGCTGCCCGAGTCCTCCACGACGTAGCGGACCTCCTCGTCCTTGAAGCGCGTGTTGACCGGCACGGCGACCATGCCCGCGAGCTGCGCGCCCCAGAACGCCAGCACCCAGTCGAGGCCGTTGCCGAGCCGGATCGCCACGCGATCGCCACGCCGGAGTCCGCGTGCGACCAGTCCGCCCGCGACGCGCGAAGCGCGCTCCCATAGCTGCTCGTAGGTGACCGACTCTCCCCCGACCTCCACGACGGCCATCGCGGAGGGATCGCGATCGACGCTCGCCCGCAGCATGTCGAGGAGCGACGGCGGCCCGCCGGTGTAGCGAGCGACGCCGCGCGCACTCCGCTCGACCCCGTGGTTCGGGAACGGGTTGCGTCCGCGCGGCGCCGCTTCGGGCATAGGGCGATCCTAGGTGAACTCGGCCCGCGATGAGCCGCCGCTGCCGCCTTAGGCCGCCGCCATCTCCCGCACCTGGGTCAGGCGGATGGAGTTGCCCGACGGGTCGCGGAACGCCGAGTCGATCCCGTAGGGGCGCTCCTCGGGCTGCTCGGTGAACTCGACGCCGCGGTCCTTGAGCTCCTCGTAGGCGGCGTGGCAGTCCTCCGTCGTGAGGAAGATCGTTCCGGCGAAGCCCTTGGCCATGAGCTTCTGCACCTGCTCGGCGGTCTCGCCATCCATCACGGGCTGACCGGGGATGGCCATGAGCACGATCGCGATGTCGGGCTGCCCGGCCGGCCCGACGGCGAGCCAGCGGAAGTTGCCCATCTCGGCGAGGGTCACGTCGGCGCGGACCTCCATCCCGAGCTTCTGCGTGTAGAAGGCGAGCGCCTCGTCCTGGTCGTGCACCCAGAGCTGTGCGTTGGCGAGCCTGATCATCGAGTCCTCCTGGTCGAACGGAAACGGTCGTGGCGATGCTAGGCCCGCGCCCCGCTGCCGTCTTCTCGAAACGTGCGGCGTTGCGGGCGCCCGTAGGCGCGCAGGACGCAGGTCGGGACGCGCGCCTGGTGGCTCGCCGGGGGGAACGCGGCACGGTAGGTCGTCGGCGAGACGCCGTAGGTCCGCGTGAAGCTGGTCGTGAACGAGCCGACGCTCTGCTGGCCCACGGAGAAGCAGATGTCGGCCACCGAGCGGTCGGTGCTCCGCAGTAGCGCCGCGCTGCGCTCGAGGCGCCGGGTGAGGAGGTACGCATGAGGCGACTCCCCGAAGGCGCGGCGGAACTCGCGGCTGAAGTGAGCGCGCGAAAGTCCGGCGGCGCGGGCGAGGTCGTCCACGCTCAGGGCCTCGAAGTAGCGGGCGTCGGCCAGATCCCGGGCGCGCAGCAGGTGGCGGGCGGTGGGGACGAAGGCCATGCTTGACCCGCTGGACGCGGGGGGCGCTCGCTACCCGCCGCGGACGGTTCGCCCGCAGCCGGGGAGCGTCACGGTCAGCGGTCCGTCGCTGTTGATCTTCACGTTCACGCGGCAGTCGACGCGGGCGCGGCGCACGTCGATCGCCGCGGTGGCGATGTTGGTCGCGCTGACCACGATCTCGTCCTTGCGGGCCGCCTTGGGCGCGTTGCCCCACGTCTTCGCGCGGCTCGTGAAGGAGAGCGGACCGAGGTAGCCATCTTGCAGCGTTCCCGTTCCCGTCTGCGTCGCCGATACCGGCGGCTCGCCCACCCCGAAGCCTCCGGACACGGCGTCGATCTGCCCCTCGGGATCACCGCCGGCGCTCGAGGACGCTGCGCTTCGCAGCCTCAGTCCCGAGACCCAGTAGGCGTGGTTGCCGACCAGCCGGAGGTTCGAGTGGTTGCGCACCTGGTCGAGGACGTAGGTGACGTGCGCGGGGTCGCGGTTGACCCGCGCGTGGCCGAGGAACGCGGCCGCCGGCGCGTACTGGTCGTTGACCGCGAGCTCGAGGTGATTGGGGAAGAGCGGCGAGCACTTCGCGTTGACGCAGGGCTGGTAGACGTCGAGCTCGTAGCGGTAGCCGAGCGAGTCCAGCTTGTTCGCCGTCGCCGTGTACCCGGGCGCCTGGACGAGCTCGTCGGCCGCGTTGTTCCACATGAGCACCGGCACGTTGCGCAGGGAGGCGAGCACGTTGTTGTTCATCTCGTCGCCCACCGTCGGCTGGGCGCGCGCGAAGAGGTCGGGGAACTGGGAGCCGAGCTTGAAGGTCCCGATCCCGCCCATGGAGTAGCCCGTGATCTCCGTGTAGCTCGGATCGAGCCGGTAGCGCCGCGCGACGTCCGCCCACACGTCGAAGACGTCGGCGCCGCCGTAGTTCTCGTAGAACTCGTCGGGGCCGCGAGCCTCGGGCGTGATGACGATCGAGCCCGCTCCCCGCTCGCCGAATTGCGACTGGTTGCGCGTCCCGGAGTACTGGTTGTAGTTGGCCGAGAGCGAGTGCAGGAGCAGCGTCAGCCCGTAGCCGCCGCGCGGAGCGTGGCGCTTGCGCGGGACGTAGATCGCGTAGGGCTCGAGGCGACCGCGGTACTGGCCGATGCACGTGGCCTGCTGGGAGATGCACGACTCGCCGAAGTTGGTGCCCTGGGCGGTCTCGAAGTGGCTCGGCAGGATCCGGTCGATCGCGCCGAAGCGAGGCACGCCGTGCTCGTCGTGCACGCGCCGGGCGAGCTTGCGGAAGGAGACGTCGACGTAGAGGGAGGAGATGTCGCCCGCGGCGAGCGCGTGCCCCTGAGCGCGGTCGCGCCACCAGGCGGCGTCGGTGACCGCGGAGGTGCTGGCGGTGACGCTCTGGAGGGGCTCGCGGCGGCGGAAGGCGACGTTGAAGAAGGCCGCCGGATGCGGGGCGGTGCCCGCTCCGCCCGGGTGGGTGGCGTCGGCCGCGGCCTGGGGGACGAGGTAGCTGTTCTTCGCGGCGTCCCACAGGCCGACACCGGCGGCGAGGCGCACCGTGCTCCGGCGCGGGTTCCACTGACGGTGCGAGACGCTCACCGAGATCTGGCGACGACGCATGTCGACCGAGACCCGCGGCGCGGCGCCCCGCACGCGGCGGCCGGTGGTGGCGTTGACGAGCTCGCCCACCAGGCGCGAGCCCGCGGGATGCACCGTCAGGAAGAGCTGGGCGGGCGCCCTCACGTTCGCGCCGTGCGGGAAGGCGCGCAGCGGGCCGCCGCGCCGGCCGCCGATCGCGACGGAGAACGCGGTGAGCGAGCGGTCCTTGAGCGTGTTCAGCGTCACCCGGAAGGCAGTGGCGCGGCGCAGCGGCTTGAGGCGGAGCTCGACGAAGTCGGCCGCGTTGCCCGCGTAGCGCGGGTCGGTCGGGTAGGTGTAGGTGCCGTTCTGCTTGGAGAAGGTGTTCCCGCCTGTCCGCGCGCGCTCGTCGTTCGGGTCGTTCTGCTCCTGCGCGCCGTTGTCGTCGTAGAGGAAGTCCTGGTAGAGGAACTCCCCGCCGCGGTAGGCCATGCCACCCGAGACGAGGATCGGCGCGGCGCGCCACGGCGCGCGGTTCGTGAGCTGGGGCGCGACCGCGGGGCGGGCGTAGAGCAGATCCGGACCCGGGCGCGGTCCTGGCCCCGAGAAGAGCGAGGAGGAGCGCCCCGAGGCCGCGGCGGGAGCCAGGGCGGCGACGAGGGCGAGAGCGAGGGCGGCGGCGAAGCGGCGCGTCATCGGCGCGCAACGATAGCCGCCCGCTGCGCGCGTAGGAGCCGGTTCCCCGGCGGCCGCAGCGCCGAGCGGGGATCGGGCACACTTCGCGGCGACCCTCCACCCGAAGGAGCTGAACAGGCGCCATGGCAGCTTCCACCACCACGCAGCGCGTCCCGATCCCGCGCGACCGCGAGAACGACTACACCCCGGAGGCCGCGCGGGCGCGCCAGGAGTTCGCGCGCGAGCGCACGGGCGCGAACCTCGAGCACGTCTCGAGCTACTCCTTCGACCCGTCGGTGCTCAAGGGCAACGTCGAGCACTTCGTCGGCGTGGCGCAGGTGCCGATCGGCCTCGCCGGCCCGCTGCTCGTCAACGGAGAGCACGCCCAGGGCGAGTTCTACGTGCCGCTCGCCACCGCCGAGGGGACCCTGGTGGCCAGCTACAACCGCGGCATGCGCCTGCTGCACGAGGCCGGCGGCGTGATGACGACGATCCTCGACGACCGCATGCAGCGCGCCCCCGCGTTCCTCTTCCCGAGCGCGCGCGAGGCGCGCGACTTCGCCCGCTGGCTCGACGAGAACTTCGAGGAGATCAAGGCGGCGGCGGAGAGCACCACCCAGTCCGGGCGGCTGCTCGACATCGACAAGTACTCGGCGAGCCGGATCCTCTACACCCGCTTCAACTACACGACGGGCGACGCCGCGGGTCAGAACCTCACCGGGAAGGCGACCCAGGCGGCGTGCCGGTGGATCTCCGCCAACCATCCGGGCGGCATCGAGCGCTTCTTTCTCGAGTCGAACTTCGCCACCGACAAGAAGACCTCGCAAGTGAACATGCTCCACACCCGGGGCAAGCGGGTGGTGGCCGAGGCGACGATCCCCGACGCGCTCCTGCAGAGCGTGATGCGCTCCTCGAGCGAGCAGATGTACCGCGCGCGGCAGGTCTCGAACCTCGGTGGCTTCATGTCGGGGGTCAACAACAACGGCGCGCACTCGGCCAACGGGATCACCGCGATGTTCATCGCCACGGGGCAGGACGCCGCCAACGTGGCGGAGTCCTCCGCCGCCCTCGTCTACGCCGAGCACCGGCCGAACGGCGACTACTACTACTCCGTCACGATCCCGTCCCTGATCGTCGCCACCTACGGTGGGGGGACGCACCTCGCCACCCAGCGGGAGTGCCTCGAGCTGCTCGGCTGCTACGGCAAGGGCGGGGTGATGAAGCTGACCGAGATCGTGGCCGCCACCGTGCTGTGCGGGGAGCTCTCGCTCGGCTCGGCGATCGTCGCCGAGGAGTGGGTCGACGCCCACGACCTCTACGGGCGCAACCGCAAGTAGCGGAGCCGCGCGCTCCTCTAGTCGAGGACGACGATCTGGCGCACCGCCTCGCCGCGGGCGAGGCGGTCCATGCCCTCGTTGAGTTCGTCGAGTGAGAGCCGGTGGGTGATGAGCCGCTCGACCGGAAGGCGCCCGGCGCGGTGCAGGCCGACGAGGCGCGGGATGTCGCGCTCGGGCACGCAGGAGCCGAGGTAGGAGCCGCGCAGCGTGCGCTCCTCGGCGACGAGCGAGACCGCCGGGATCGAGAGCATTCGCTCGGGGTGGGGGAGGCCGACGGTCACCGTCGAGCCACCGCGGCGGGTCGCGGCGTAGGCCTCGGCGAGTACCGCCTCGTGGCCGACGGTCTCGATCGCGTGGTGCGCGCCGCCGTCGGTGGCCTCGCGCACCTCGGCCACGGTGCTCGGGCCCGCGAGCAGCGTGGAGGTCGCTCCGAGCTCGCGGGCGAGCTCGAGCTTCTCGGGCACGCGGTCGATCGCCACGACCGGGTTGGCGCCCGCGGAGACCGCTCCGAGCACCGCGGCGAGGCCGACGCCGCCGAGCCCGAAGACCGCGACGCTCTCGCCGAGCTTCACTCCCGCGGTGTTGATCACCGCGCCCACGCCGGTGAGCACCGCGCAGCCGAAGAGCGCCGCGACCTCGAAGGAGAGCTCGGGATCGACGCGCACCGCCGAGCGCGCGGAGACCACGATCTCCTCGGCGAAGGCCGAGATGCCCAGGTGGTGGTGGAGCTCCTCCCCCGAGCCCTCCTCGCGCCAGCGCCGCTTGCCCGAGAGGAGACGGCCCGCGGCGTTGGCCGCGGCGCCGGGCTCGCACAGCGCCGGGCGCCCGATGCGGCACGGGCCGCAGCGCCCGCACGCGGGGACGAAGGCGAGGACGACGTGGTCTCCGGGCGCAAAGGCGCCGGCATCTGGCCCCACTTCGATCACCTCGCCCGCGGCCTCGTGGCCGAGCACCATCGGCATCACGCGCGGGCGCGAGCCGTCGACGACGGAGAGGTCGGAGTGGCACAGTCCCGCCGCGCGCACCCGGACGCGAAGCTCCCCGGGACCCGGCGGGTCGAGGCGCAGCTCGGCGAGCTCGAGGGGACGCGAGCTCGCGTAGGGCCCCGGCCGGCCCATCTCGCGCAGGACGGCCCCGGTGACGCTCACTTGCCGGCCTCTCCGGCCGTGATCCGGGCCAGCGCCGCCCGCAGCCCCGGGGGGATCTCGGCCGGCCGGCGCTCCTCGCGGTCGACGAAGACGTGGACGAACCAGCCCGTCGCCGCGGGTTCCTGAAGATCGGGCCGGAAGAGCGCGATCTCGTAGCGGGCGCTCGTGCGCCCGAGCCGCGCCACGCGCAGCCCCGCCTCGATCGTGGACGGAAAGCTGATCGCGGCGTGGTAGGCGCAGTGCGACTCCGCGCACACGCCGATCACCCCACCGCGGTGGATGTCGAGGCCGCCCTCCACGATCAGGTACTCGTTGATGACCGTGTCGAAGTAGGAGAGGTACTCGACGTTGTTGACGTGGCCGTAGACGTCGTTGTCCTTCCACCGGGTCGGGATCTCGAGTAGGTGGAGGTAGTCGGCGCGGGCGCTCACCGGGCGGCATCGTGCCACAGGCGCGCCCTGCCAAGATGGATGCCATGAGCGCGCTGAGCACCTCCCCGCAGCCGCCCGGGCCGCCCCTGCCCCGCTGGTTGCAGACCCTCGGCTTCCTCCTCGTGCCTGCGCGCTTCGTCGAGGGCTGCCGGCGGCGCTACGGCGAGGTGGTGAGCTTCGGGAGCCTCTTCGACCCGCGCTTCGTGATGGTCTTCGACCCCGAGCTGGTCAAGCAGGTCTTTCGCGGCTCGCCCGACCGGCTGCGCGCGGGCGAGGCCAACGCGGTGCTCGGACCGGTGCTCGGCGAGCACTCCGTGCTGCTCGCCGACGGCGCCGAGCACCTGCGCCAGCGGCGGCTCCTGCTCCCGCCCTTCCACGGCGAGCGGATGCGCGCCTACGCGGAGGTCATGCGCGGGGCGGCCGATCGGGCTATCGACTCCTGGCCCGTGGGGGAGCCGTTCCCGCTGCTCGGATCGATGCGGACGCTGACGCTCGAGGTGATGCTGCGCGCGGTATTCGGGGTGGGCGCCGGCAAGCGGGAGGAGGAGCTCGGGCAGGCGCTGCGCGCGATGATCGACCCCGTCGCCACGCGGCTCGGGGTGCTCGTCATGGCGCTCTCCGGCGGCCGGCGCCGCAACCGCGGCGCGGTGGCGCGCTTCGAGGAGCGCCGCCGCCGAGTGGACGAGCTGATCTACGCGGAGATCGCGCGTCGTCGCGAGGTCGCCGATCTGGACCAGCGAGCGGACGTATTGTCAATGCTCCTGCTCGCCCGCGACGAGAACGGCGGGGCCATGAGCGACGCCGAGCTGCGCGATGAGCTCGTCACCCTGCTCGTCGCCGGCCATGAGACGACGGCCACCGGGCTGGCGTGGGCGTTCGAGCTGCTGGGGCGCAACCCTCGGGTGCTCGCCCGCCTGGGCGCCTCGCTGGCCGAGGGCGAGGAGGACTACCTCGACGCCGTGGTCAAGGAGACCCTGCGGCTGCGTCCGGTGATCGCCGGGGTGGGACGGGTGGTGCGGGAGGAGCCCTTCGAGCTGGGCGGCTATCTCATCCCGCCCGGCATCGAGATCAACCCCTCGATCGCCGCCATCCACCGCCGGGCCGACCGCTACCCCGAGGCGCGTGCCTTTCGCCCCGAGCGCTTCCTCGGCGACGACGCGCCCGACACCTACACCTGGCTGCCGTTCGGAGGCGGCACGCGGCGCTGCCTGGGAGCGAGCTTTGCCACCTTCGAGATGCGGGTGGTGATCGCTCGCGTGCTCGAGCGCGCGCGGCTCGCGCCCGAGGGGCCGCGGGCGGAGAAGGGCGTGCGCAAGGGGATCACGTTCGTGCCGGCGCGCGGGGCGCGGGTCGTGCAGGCGGACGCGCCACGCGTCGCGGTCCCCGAGTCGGCGGGCGCTCGAGCCGCGGCGCACTGAGTCAATCGAGAAGGGAGCGGGACGCTATGGGAGCGAGGAAGAGCAGTGCGGACGGGTTCTCGGGCGCCGTGGTGGTCGTCACGGGCGCCGGCTCGGGGATCGGCCGGGCGACCGCCCGGCGCTTCTCGCGGCTCGGCGCCAAGGTCCACCTGGCCGACCTCGACGTCGAGGCGGCGCGGCGGGTGCGCGCCGAGATCGAGCGCGAGGGTGGCGCGGCGGTGGAGCACGCCGTCGACACCACCGACCCGGCGGCGCTCGAGGACCTCGCCGAGCGGATCTTCGCCGAGGACGGGCGCGTGGACGTACTGCACAACAACGCCGGCGTGGGTCACGCGGGGGCGACGGTCGACACGACCGTCGAGGACTGGCAGAAGGTCATCGGCGTCAACCTCCTGGGCGTCGCCTACGGGGTGCAGGCCTTCGTGCCGCGGATGCTGCGCCAGGGAGCACCGGCGTCCGTGGTCAACACCGCCTCCGGGCTCGGGCTCGTGCCCGCGGCGCGGATGGCGCCCTACTGCACCTCGAAGTACGGGGTGGTGGGCATGACCGAGGCGCTCAACGCCGAGCTCGCGCCGCAGGGCATCCACTTCAGCGCGATCTGCCCGGGGATCATCGACACCGCGATCACCCGCACCGCCACCATGCGCGGCGCGCTCGGCAACCAGCAGGGTGCGGCCGTCGACTTCTACCGCCGGCGCGGCGCCTCCGCCGACGACGTCGCCGAGGCGGTCATCGAGGCGGTGCGCAAGCGCAAGCTCATCCAGCCGGTGCCCGCGCTGCACGTCACGCCGGGCTGGCTGCTGCACCGCCTCTCGGCCCGGATCACCCAGCCGATCTCCCGCCGCATGGTGGGCCTCATGCTGAGCCGGAGGTGACCGCGATGGGCGAGCCCGTCGAACCTCAGGGCGGCTCCGAGCGGGCGGGCGGCGTCCGCGCGGGCGACGCCGAGCGCGAGGCGGCGGTGCGCCGGCTCCGCGACGGAACGGGGGAGGGACGCCTGACGCTCGAGGAGCTCTCCGGACGCGTCGAGCGCGCCTACGCGGCGAGGACGCGGGAGGAGCTCGACACGCTCACCGCCGACCTGCCGGCGGACAGGCCGGTGCCCGCGCCCGCCGATCTCGCCGCGAGCGAGGGCCGCGCGCCCCGGACTCGTTGGCAGGTCTCGCTGGTCGGCGGCACGCGCCGCCAGGGACGGTTTCGTCTCGAAGCGCGGAGCGCGAGCGTGTCGCTCGTCGGCGGCGCCCGTCTCGACCTGCGCGAGGCCGAGCTAGAGGGCCCCGAGATCGAGCTGACCCAGGTCTCGCTCGTCGGTGGTATGCGCCTCGTCGTGCCCGACGGCGTGCACGTCGAGGTCAGTGGGGTGAGCGTGATCGGCGGCCACCGCGTCGAGGAGTCCGAGCAGCCGCCGGCGCCCGGTGCCCCGGTCATCCGCGTGCGAGATTTCTCGGTCGTCGGTGGGGTGCGCGTGTCGCGGCCGGGGTCCGACCGGTCGGTGCGTCGGGCGAAGCGCGGGCGGTTGAAACGCTGAATCCGATTGCTGGCGCGAGCGCACGCGACTTTGGGAAAGCGGGAACTAGCGCACGGAGTCGGCCAGAGTCCCGAGCAGGGAGTCGGTGGCCGCCGCGCCGGCGTGGGCGGTGAGGAGGACCACGCGAGCCAGGTCGAGCACGCCCAGCCTCCTCAGCTCTCTATGCGCCGAGTAAGCGCGGCGAGCTCGTCCCGGAGGCTCCCGACCTCCCCTTCGAGTCGATCGAGCCGCGCCGAGAGGTCCTCGGCCGCGGCCGCAGGCTCCTCGGCGAGCGGAGTCGCCGCCGCGGCCCCCGGCGCACGCTCGGACGGCTCGGCTCCTCCTCCCAGCAGCTGCACGTAGCGCACCTCCTTCTGGCCCGGTCGGCGATCGAGGCGCTCGACGAGCTCGCGGTCCACGAGCCGCTCGAGGGTCGCCTCGAGCTCGGTGAGGCCGGCGAAGGAGTGCAGCCGCTCGGTGCGCTGCTTGAGCTCGCCCGGGGTCTGCGCGCCGCGCAGCATGAGCACGGCGAGCAGGCTCGTCGCCGGGGACTCGAGGGAGAGCGCCTCGTCGAGCAGGTGGCGGTACTTCGGCGCTCGGTTGCCCGAGCCGCTGGCCAGGCGCGCCCACCGCCGCTGGCGCAGCCGCCCGAGCGCCTCGCGCACCGTGTCCTCGTCGTAGAGGACGACGGGGTCGCGGTTCGTGGCCTGGTTGCAGGCGAGGCGCAGCGCGTTGACGCTCAGCGGATAGGACTCGGGGGTGGCCCGCTGCTTCTCGACGAGGCAGCCGAGGACCCGAATCTCGGCGGCGGTCGGCTCCACCGCCCGCACCCTAGTCAAAGCGTCGCGATCCGCACCTCGGCGGTCTCAAGTCCGCGAAACGGGCCGAGGCGCTCAGCCTCGGCAGCAAGCTCGTCCTCGGTCGATGGCGTTAGCGTGAGCTCGCAAAACTGGGTGGAATGCCTCGTACTACACCGCAATGACCGAGATCGGCATGGTCGTGTGCTCTGCGAGCGCGCGCAGGTCGACCGGGTCGCTGGTGAGCACCACCGCGTTCCGGTGCGCACTGGCCTCCGCAGCGACGAGAGCATCGACGGCAGAGATGGTTCCGGCTCGTCCGGTGGCGGTCCGTAGGCGGGCCGCTTCACGAGCGAGGGGCTCGTCCACCTCGCCGATCTGGCACGTCCGCAGCAGTCGGTTGGTGTGGAAGTCGCGGCGGTGCTCGCCGGTGAGCGCTTCGGAGAGCACCACCGCCGGCACCTGCGCGGGCCACAGCTCCCGGTGGAGCAGTTCCTGGAGTCGTGCCCGCTGACCGGCCAGGGCGCTGAGGCCACCGGCGTCGAGGACGAGGGTCAAGCGGTCCGGCTGTGTGGGCTCGGGGGCAGCTGTCCCGCGTCGCCCAGCGTCCGGTCCGCCCACTCCCGCGCCGCGGCCCGCTCGGCGCTGGCGACGGGCCCCATCTCGACGTCCAGCTCTCGGAGGTAACGGTCGAGAGCGACGATCTTCGCGCGACGATCCAGTTCTTCGGACAAGGCCTCGGACGAAACCCGCGACACGTTCAGTCCCGCGGCTTTGGACCGCTCCAGCACCTCATCGGGCACGGTGATGTTGACTCGCGCCATGCGCATACCATACACACTCGGCGAGCCGGAGCCGCGAGAGCCCCGCTTGATGCCGGCTCAGCTCTTGGCCGTCAGCCCCACCGGGCAGCTCACGCCGGTGCCTCCGAGCCCGCAGTAGCCGTTCGGGTTCTTGGCCAGGTACTGCTGGTGGTAGGGCTCGGCGTAGAAGAAGGAGCCGGCCTGGGCGATCTCCGTGGTGATCTCGCCCTTGCGGGCCTCGTTCAGCCGGGCCTGGTAGGCCGCCCCGGAGGCCTCGGCGTCGGCGCGCTGCGCCTCGTCGAACCAGAGGATCGCAGAGCGGTACTGGGTGCCCACGTCGTTGCCCTGGCGCATTCCCTGCGTCGGGTTGTGGCCCTCCCAGAAGAGCCGCAGGAGCTCCGCGTAGGAGGTGGCCTCGGGATCGAAGACTGCGAGCACGGCCTCCGTGTGACCGGTCGAGCCGGAGCAGACCTCCTCGTAGGTGGGGTTCGGCGTGACGCCGGCGGCATAGCCCACGGCAGTGCTCCACACGCCCGGGGCCTCCCAGAAGAGCCGCTCCGCGCCCCAGAAGCAACCCATCCCGAACACCGCCTGCTCGAAGCCGGCGGGGAAGGGCGGCGTCATCGGGTTGCCGAGCACCGCGTGGCGCTCGGACACGCGCATGGAGGCCTCGCGCCCCGGGAGGGCGCGCTCGGGGTCGATCATCCGGGTCTTGTCGCGAAAGAGGAACATGGGAGTCAGTATCGCGCACCGCGCCCGGCGTTACGTCAGCTCGCGCGTTCGTCCACTCGGCGTTGAAGTGCCGGGACCGAGCGGGTAGCGTCCGTCGGGGAGCCACGATATCCGGAGGTGAGGCGTCGCCGCCGGGACGAAGGGGGAAAGCGATGAGCGTCCAGACCGGCACGATCAAGACGAGGATCCCGGCGCGGCTCGACCGCCTGCCGTGGTCGCGCTGGCACTGGATCATCGTCATCGGCCTCGGGACGGTGTGGATCCTCGACGGGCTCGAGGTCACGGTCGTCGGGTCGATCGCCTCCCGGCTCTCGGAGAAGGGGAGCGGCCTGCCGATCACCTCCGCCCAGGTCGCCGGCCTCGCCGCGAGCCTCTACGTGGCCGGGCTGTGCGTGGGGGCGCTGATCTTCGGCCAGCTAACGGACCGCTTCGGGCGCCGCAAGCTCTTCATGCTCACCCTCGCGGTCTACCTCCTGGCCACCTTCGCGACGGCGTTCTCCTTCGCGCCGTGGTGGTTCTTCCTCTTCCGGTTCATCGCCGGGATGGGGATCGGCGGCGAGTACGCGGCGATCAACTCCGCAATCGACGAGCTCATCCCCGCCAAGCACCGGGGTAATATCGACATCGTCATCAACGGCACCTACTGGGCCGGCGCGGCCCTCGGGGCGATCCTCGCGGTGATCGCCCTCGATACGCAGAACTTCGCCGTGGACGTCGGCTGGCGGCTCTGCTTCGGCCTGGGCGCGATCCTCGGGCTGGGCATCCTGCTCGTGCGGCGCAACGTGCCCGAGAGCCCGCGCTGGCTCTTCATCCACGGCCGCGACCAGGAGGCCGAGGAGGTGGTTGACGACATCGAGCGCCAGGTGCAGGAGTCGACCGGCGAGCGCCTCTCCGAGCCCGAGGCGGCGATGACGATCCGCCAGCGAAAGACGATCGGACTCCTCGAGATCGCCCGCACCGTCTTCAAGCTCTACCCGCGGCGTACGGTCCTCGGGCTCTCGCTCTTCGTGGGCCAGGCCTTCCTCTACAACTCGATCCTGTTCGGCTACACGACCGTCCTGACCAAGTTCTTCGGCGTCTCATCGAGCAACGGGCCCTACTACCTGATCGCCTTCGCGGTGGGCAACCTGCTCGGCCCGCTGCTGCTCGGCCGGCTCTTCGACACCGTCGGGCGCAAGCCGATGATCGCGGGCACCTACATCCTGTCGGGAATCCTCCTGCTCATAACGGGCTACCTCTTCGCCCAGCACCAGCTCACCGCGACGACGCTGACGGTCGCCTGGTCGATCGTCTTCTTCTTCGCCTCCGCGGGCGCGAGCGCCGCCTACCTCACCGTGAGCGAGGTCTTTCCGATGGAGACCCGCGCGCTGGCGATCGCCTTCTTCTTCGCGGTGGGCACCGCGGCGGGCGGCATCGCCGGACCGCTGCTCTTCGCCAAGCTCGTGGCCACCGGGAACGCGGGCAAGGTCTTCTTCGCCATGGCCCTCGGTGCGGCTTTGATGATCTTCGCGGGGGTCGTCGAGCTGTTCCTCGGCGTGAAGGCCGAGCGCCAGAGCCTCGAGAACATCGCCAAGCCGCTCACCGCGGAGGAGGTGCCGCGGCCCGGCCGGGGACCGGCCGCGCCGGCGACGGCCTGAGCATGGCGGGCGCGACCCGCCGGCGCCGCGCGGCGACGTAGCTCGCGATGCGCTCCGCGGTGGCCGGAGGGAGCTCGGCGAACGTGAAGCGCTGCCCGTTGGTGGCGCGCACGCGCACCGAGGCCGCGCCCCGGCGCAGGCGCCCGGCACGCTGCTCGACTCGGGCGAGGGTCACGTAGCGCAGCTGGCGCACGCGGTGCACCGGCGCGTCGTCGAGCAGCCAGAGCAGGCGCCGGTCGGTCACCGCGAGCAGCGCCTCGGGGCTCGCCCACATCGCGGTGGGCGCGACCGCCTCGACGTGCTCCTCGGAGGCCAGCGCGCTCAGGAGCTCGGGGCCGAGCGCCCGCCGCACCGCCTCGGGCAGCCAGCTCCCCCGGCCGCGCGTGGAGCGGCGCGGCGTCCGGGGTGAGGCGGTGCGGCGATGGTGCGCCGCGCTTCGCGCCAGGTCGTAGGCGACGTTGACCTCGGCCATCCGGCTCTCGGCCGCCCGGGCGTCGGCGCGGTCGGGGTGCCAGCGCTTGGCGAGGCTCCGGTAGGCCGCGGCGAGCTCGGCCGGCGAGGCTCCGGGATCGACCTCGAGGACCGCGAAGGGATCCATCGCAGCATTCTGGCAGCGGGTAGCCGCGGTGACCTCGCCTGCTTCAATCGGTCGGTGACCCCACGCGGCACGGACTGGAGCCTCGCGGCGCTCGTCGCGCTGCTCGTGCTGAGCGGGGTCCTGACGCTGTTCGCCGGCCGGCCGGGCGACGCGTGGGTGTTCGCCGTGCACGATGCCGGCGCCGTGGCGCTCCTGCTCGTGGTGAGCTGGAAGCTCCGGCGCGTCGGGCGGCGCGTCGTGCGCCCGCGCGGGTGGGATCGGCGCACCGCGGCCGGGCTCGCGGCCACCGCGCTCGTGCTCGCCGCGCTCGGGTCGGGAATCGCGTGGTCGAGCGGCGTCGATCTCTTCTTCGCGGGCTTCGGGCTCCTGAACTGGCACTTCGTCCTCGGGCTGTTGCTCGCCCTCAGCGTGGGAGGCCACCTGGCGCTGCGGGCCAAGCCGGTTCGGCGGCGCGACCTCGTGCACCGGCGGCAGTTCCTACACGCGGCGGGGATCGCGGTCGGAGGCCTCGCCGCCTGGCGCGCGCAGCGCCCGCTCGAGGCGTGGCTCGGCTGGCGGGGCGCCCGGCGGCGGTTCACGGGCTCCTACCCGGCCGCCTCGTTCGCGGGCAACGCCTTCCCGGCCACCTCGTGGGTGGCCGACCGGCCCGCGCCGCTTGATCCGGGCGCCTACCGGCTCAGGGTCGCCGGCCTCGTGCGCACGCCGCTCGGGCTGCGGCTGGAGGCCCTGAGCGCTCGGGAGGAGCTCACCGCGACGCTCGACTGCACCGGCGGCTTCCACTCCACCCAACGCTGGCACGGGATGGGCCTCGGTCGCCTGCTCGACCGGGCGGGAGCGCAGGCGGAGGGCGCCCATGTGCGCGTGATCTCGCGCACGGGCTACCGCTGGAGCTTCCCGCTGCGCGAGGCGCGCGGCATGCTGCTCGCCACGCGCGTCGGGGGGGAGCCGCTCTCCCACGAGCACGGCGCCCCCGTGCGGCTCGTCGCTCCCGGCCGGCGCGGGTTTCAGTGGGTCAAGTGGGTGGTGCGGATCGAGGTGCACGCCGAGGGGGACGCGGGCGCCCCGGCCTCCACGGTGTGGAGCTCGCTGACGCGCGCCGGACGCGGCGAGGCCTGAGGCGCTGCGGCTAGGTTGGGCGGCGATGGCCGCCGACCCCTCGACCGCGCTCGACGCCGAGCTCCGCGAGCTCGCCGCGATCGAGCGGCCCTCCGCTTCGGAGGGCGAGCGTACGGCCGCGGGGTGGATCGCCGCGCGCCTGCTCGAGCACGGGTGCCGGGAGGCGCGCGTGGAGGAGGAGCCCGCCCACGGCACCTACTGGTGGCCGCTGGGCACGCTCAGCGCGCTCACCGCGGGCCTCGGCCTGTGGGCGCTGGGCCGCCCTGGACGCGCCGGAAGCCTCGTGGGGGGATCGGCGGTACTCGCGGCGTGGGCGATGGCCGACGACGTCTCCGCCGGGCGCTTCTGGTTTCGCAAGCGGTTCCTCCCCCGCCGCACTACCTACAACGTCGTGGCCGAGGCGGGCGACCGCGCCGCCGAGGGCACCGTGGTGCTCTTCTCCCACCACGACGCAGCGCACACGGGGGCGATCTTCAACCCGCGCTTCTCGGCGATCGGCGACCGCTTCCCCGACCGGCCGACCGCGGCGGAGAGCCGGGTCTCGGCCATGGTCCCCGTGGTGGCGGCCCCGTTGGCCGTGGGGCTCGGCGCGGCGCTCGGGGCCCGGGGAGCGTCCCGCGCGCTCACGGGCCTCGGAACGCTCGTCGCCGGGGTGTGCACGGCGGTCTTCGTCGACATCGGACGCCGCGAGGTCGTGCCGGGCGCGAACGACAACGGCTCGGGGGTGGTGGCGCTGCTCGCGCTGGCGCGGGCGCTCGGCGAGCGTCCCGTCACGGGCGTGCGCGTGCTGCTCGTCTCGACCGGCTCGGAGGAGTCGTTCATGGAGGGGATGAAGGGCTTCTCGCGACGACACTTCGGCCACCTGGACCCGGAGCGCACGTGGTTTCTCGGGGTCGACGCCGTCGGCTCGCAGCAGCTCGTCCTCTACGAGTCCGTGGGGATGCTCCTCCTGCGCGACTACCCGGCCGACTTCAAGGATCTGGTGTCCGAGTGCGCCGTCGAGGCCGGCGTCGACGTGCTGCGCGGGATCCGCGAGGCCGCCGACACCGACGGGCTCATCCCCATGCGCGCCGGCTATCCGACGAGCATGCTCGCGTCGATCGACGTCCACGAGGAGCCCTCGAACTACCACTGGCCGACGGACACCCCCGAGAACGTGGACTTGGAGAGCGTCGCGGGAGCCGCACGCGTGTGCGAGGCGGTGGTGCGGCGATTGGCCGCGAGCCCGCCGGCTCGGCGTCCGTAGCGGCTCGGCCCCGGCGTTGCGGGAGGGGCGGGTTTGCGGGGGGGTGTGCTGTGAGGGCTACCCCCGGGTACCACATGGGGTACCCCCGGGTAGCCGCTCCGGGAAGGAGCCTCCCGGTTGGGGCAGCCGGCGGTCTCTCAGTCGAGGCGGCCGGCGTCGCGCGCGGCGGCCTCGGCGGCCGCGAGCTGCTCTTCCACGAGCGCGAGACCGGAGTCCCAGAACCCCGGGTCGGCGAGGTCGATGCCGACCAGGCGGCCGAGCTCCTCCGGGGGCAGCGAGCCGCCGGCGCTCAGCATCTTCAGGTAGTCGGGCACGAATGACTCGCCCTGCTCGAGGTAGCGGCGGTAGACCGAGAGCGCGAGGAGCTGCCCGTAGGCGTAGGCGTAGACGTACCCCGGAGAGTTGATGAAGTGGGGGATGTAGGACCACCACGACGCGTAACCGGGCGTGAGCTCCACCGCGTCGCCGAGAAGCTCGGACTGGCTCGCGGTCCAGAGCTCGGCGAAGCGCTCGACGGAGAGCTCGCCCTCCGCGCGGCGCGCCTCGTGCACCGAGCCCTCGAACGCGAACATCGCGATCTGGCGAAAGACGGTGGCGATCGCGCCCTCGATCGCCTCGGCGAGCAGGGAGAGGCGCGACTCGGAGCTCTCCGCCTGCTCGAGCAGGCGCCCGAAGACCACGGTCTCGCCGAAGACCGAGGCGGTCTCGGCCAGCGTGAGCGGGGTGCCCTGGTGAAAGACGCCCTGCGGCGCGGCCAGCGCGGCGTGGAGCCCGTGGCCGAGCTCGTGGGCCATCACGAGCACATCGCGGCGCTGGGCGGTGTAGTTGAGCATGAGGTAGGGATGGGCGGAGGGGACGGTGTAGGCGCAGAAGGCGCCGCCGCGCTTGCCGGGCCGGACCGGTCCGTCGATCCACCGCTCGTCGAAGAAGCGCCGCGCCACCCGGCCGAGCTCAGGGGAGAAGGAGGAGTAGGAGTCGAGCACGAGCTCGCGCGCCTCGCCCCAGCGCACGACGCTGTCCTCCTCGGTAACCGCCGCGATCCGGTCGTAGTCGGCGAGGCGGTCGAGGCCGAGCATCTGGGCCTTGAGCCGGTACCAGCGCTGGGGCAGGTCGTTGCGCGCGCGGACGGCGCTCACGAGGGCGGCGACCGACTCGTCGCTGGCCTCGTTGGAGAGGTTGCGGCTCGCAACCCAGCTCGGGTAGTGGCGCAAACGGTCGTCGACCGCCTTGTCCTGCAGAAGCGTGTTGAAGATGTAGGCGCGAGTGCGCAGTCCGGGCTCGAGGGCATCGCTCACCGCCGCGGCGACGCCGCGGCGCTCCTCGCGGTCGGGGGAGGCGAGGCGCGAGAGCGCCACCTCGAGGGCGACGGGCTCCTCGTCCCCCGGGGCGTCCACGCGCAGCGTGGAGGCGAGCTCGGCGAAGAGCCGGCCCCAGGCGCTCGCCCCCGTGAGCTGCTTCTCGACGAGCACCTTCTCCTCCGGTTCGGAGAGGAGGTGCGGGCGGTAGCGCCGGGCCGAGCGCAGGTAGTGGCGGCAGAAGAGGAGGCCGGGGGCGGCGAGCAGCTCCTCCGCGCGCTCGTCGGGAAGCGCCGCCCACTCGAGCTCGAAGAAGATGAGCGCGGTCTCGACGGCGGTGGCGCGCTCCTGCACCTTCTGGAGCAGGGCGCCGCGCGCGGGATCGGTCGTGTCCGCGGCGAAGCGCAGCGAGGCGTAGGAGCCGGCGCGGCCGACGAGGTCGTGCAGGGCGGCGAGCTCGTCCATCGCCCCGGCCAGAGCCCCGGCGTCGAGCGCGGCGACGCGCCCCGCGTGGCGCTCGGCGAAGGCGTGCGCGCTCGCGAGCGCCCGCTCGAGCAGGCGCTCGACGCCGGCCTCGCCCTCCTCCTCGACAAGCGGCTCGAGGTTCCAGGCGACCTCGGCGAGCTCGGGGTCGGCGAGCGCCTCGGCGGCGGTGTCCGCGCCGGCCATCAGCGCTCCTCCGTCGCGCGCCATACCCAGGCCATGAAGAGCGCCTGCAACGGCAGGCGCGCCCACAGGAGCGGGGCCGGGACCTCGAGGCCGCGGACCTGCTCGGGGCTCACGGCCATGTGCACGTTGGCGGGAAAGACGCCGAGCAGCGTGGCCAGGAGCCACCATCGCGCAAAGCCGCGGGTGCGGGGATGCAGCGCGGCCGCCCCGCCGGCGATCTCCGCCGCTCCGCTCGCGAGCACGAGCTCCCGGTGGCGGGGAAGGTAGGGCGGCATGATCGCCTCGTACATCTTCGGGCGCGCGAAGTGCAGCGAGCCGGCGCCGATGAAGAGGAGTCCGACCGCGCTCGCTGCCCGGCTCATGCCGCGGCGGACTTGATCTCGATCCGGCCCTCGTGCACGCGCACGTCGTAGGCGGGCTGCGGGTAGGCCGCGGGCCCACGCTTCACCGAGCCGTCGGTGAGGCGGAAGATCGTTCCGTGCCACGGGCAGGTGACGCAGCCGTCGGCGATCTCGCCCTCGTGCAGGGGACCGCCGCGGTGCGAGCACGCGTCGGAGAGCGCGAAGACGCGCCCCTGCTGGCGCGTGAGCATCACGCCGACCTCTCCCACGCTCACGCGCTGGGCCTCCCCCTCGGCGAGCTCGCTCTCCCCGAGCGCGTCGGTCCAGTCCGACGCCTCGGTGTCGAACGCTGTCTGGTCGACCCCGATCCCGAGCGCGTAGGAGAGGTGGCCGCCCAGGAAGCCGCCGAGGCCCATGCTGCCCGCGCCGGCCAGGCCGAGGAGTACTCCGCGTCCGTGGCTGCCGCGCTTGCGCGCCGCCCACGACGCGCCGTAGAGCGCGAGCGCCGCGACGTTGGCCACCGCGTGGACCGCGCCGACGCGGCGCACCTCGTCGTCGGCGAGGGTCGAGTCGGCCCAGTCGGAGAGGCCCGAGGCCGCGGTGGGGACGGCCGCCGCGATGCCGACCCCGATGAGCCGCTCCGCCGCTCCAGCGGCGTCTTCTCCTCCGAGAAGGTCGAGGATCGTGGCGCTCGTCCACGTCCCGATCGGCACGTCGGTGAGCAGGGGGTGCAGCGCGTGACCGAGTGCCGTGCCGCTCAGCGCGTCCTTGACCTTGCCGGCCTTGAGGACGGAGCGCACCTTCGACGCGACGGACTCCGCGGGCTCATCGAGCGCCTCAGCGCCGGCCAGGCGTCCGACGATCCTGCTCGCGGCCGGGGCGGCGGGCGCCGAAGCGCTCCAGGTTTGCGACGGGGGGGCGGCAGGCTCGGGCATGGCGGGCTCCTCGAAGGTCGACGTGCGCCGCA
>JAABUR0100001013.1_pt1 | contig 53856 bp, 50 predicted proteins | sample 5560091 | NCBI WGS metagenome assembly JAABUR01 (sample SAMN10711879, study PRJNA513375) | rock metagenome | isolation source: Antarctica rocks | place: Antarctica: Victoria Land, University Valley sud | reverse complement strand
TGGGAGAGGGAGGGAGCATGGGGAAGAGGGAGCAGCAGTAGGGAGGGAGCAGTAGGGAGGGAGGGAGCATGGGAGAGCAGCAGAGAGGGAGGGAGCATGGGGGAAGCATGTGGGGAACATGGGGGAGCATGGGGGAGCAAAGAGGGAGGGAGAGAAGCAGCAGGGAGGGAGGGAGGGAGCATGGGGGGAGGGAGCAGAATAACAAAAAACCGGCTTTGGTGCGGCATGGAGGAGGGTAGGATCACGTCAAGGTTTCCTGTCTGAAGATTTTCAAAGATATATATACGAGCCGAGTACATAAGGTAGATCGCGTGCCCTCTGGGGCCCTTCTGTCCAGGCTTATTGGTTGACTTACTGTAGAACCGACCTTATATCCTCCTTATTCCTTCTGCGCCATTTCCCGTCTAAAATTGGTTTTGGGGCTCACACTATGTACTCTGCTAATTTCACCCCCCCCGACAGGACTGAATTGAATCCGACTCTTCGTCTTAAGTTTTCCCCCAACCATTCAGACTCCCAGATACCATACCGCCTGCACTTGTATAGTTCATCTTACGCTTTTATCCGTCTGCTTCCCAGATGAAACATCATCTTTCGTTCACGAACTTACTAATGTCGAAGAAACCTTCGGGCCGTACGAGCCCTTGCCAGGTGAGACCGACGTCGAAGCGTTGAATTGGGCAATTTTCGCTATAAAGCTGTATTATATTGCTCAAGTTTGTAGTTCCGTCCAACTCGAGGAGTAAACAGTACGAGTACGCCAAAATACCAGCGTCAAACCCGGCCGACTCGCTCCGTATTTCAATGGGGCAGATACCGGCTTTGCTCCCCTGCTTAGGAGTATTTTGGGCTTGCTCTGCCGAAGAAGGCACAAAGGTGAGTACTAATCCTTTCGACCGGGTAAATTTGGATTGTAATAGCCTCTTTTGGCTAGAGACTTTGTTTTATCATCTACAGCCTTCAAGAAATGGATCACTTGTGCAGACCGTCTCTGTACTAGCCTCGAATTTTGGAGCGGCGGCATGGGTGGAGGTTGGGATTCTCGGTGCTGTCATGCTGGGCTTCTCATGGGTCTGCTAGAAATCATTGCAGGTGGTTCACAGGGGTCGTTGGAGTCGAGAATTAGGTGGAGAGAAGAGGACTAAGTGATAGTGTATATGTGGAAGATATGTCCATCCGTCCTGTTTATGGAATGAATAGAAAGTGAACCATGCCAACCAGGCTGAGAACCAGGTATGGACCGTGGTAGACCGATCTTAAAAGGCCACGGCCAAAATGATCTTTGGAGGTAATTTTCGCTTTTCGAGCGACCTTTGACCAAGGTGAAAACTCCAGCGACGGATGTGGAAGAATTGAAAGGTTGCTTATCCTGCGCGACCAAATCTAAGAAGGAAGAATACCACTCCGATCCTAGAGGCGCGCCTTCTGGTAGTTCAGGGGGACTATCTTCTTTCCTACCTTTCCTACTTAGGCGATGAACCACAGCCGGCATTAAAGTCCACTAGCGTTATCGGATTTCCGCTTCAGTTGCTAAGCCATGGGTCATCAAGCAGCTGTTTTGCTGTCTGTCTCTTCTCCGGAACCCAATGCAACATCTTCCTCATAAAATCTAAGAACAAAGCTTTGTTCTCACCACTTAGCTGTTCTTCGGAGTCCTCCAAGGAGATATCCGGAACCTCGACTGCGCCTTTCCAGCTGCCAGTATTATCAAAGTACTGCCACGATGTTTCAGTACGCTGAAGGTAATCCAGCGGAGGCAGTCCCAGCACGGCAACCATTTCAGCCATGTGGTGGAGGCTGGAGCCTTCGCCGTTGCCATCCTGAGCGTTGAATAGGTGCTTGTTCTCGAATACGTCCCAGATCTATTAATGCAGGCCAATTAGAACTGTACGAAAATGTTGTGCAGGGAAACACCAAACGTTTGCATTGGACACACTCACCATGACACCAACGTTCCATATATCAACACTATAGGTCCACGGAATATCAAGTATGATTTCCGGTGCTCGGTAGACGTACGGTTGAATGTCGTCGTTGTACGTCTCCTTGCCAAAGCGGGCTTCGCCAAAGTCGCAAAGTACTGGACGACCGGGCTTTTTGGGCCGCTTTAGTCCCCGAGACTCATAGATCACCCGGTCTCCATCGACTTTACGAGGACTTGGGTTGCTTAGCTCGGCCGCTTCGAAATCCTCGAGGATTGAGTCCTCTTCGATCCTGAGATGGACGTTTCTCGCTTGCAAATCTGGCAGAGACGGAGTTAGCACGATCCCAGCAGAGCATGGCGGGGTGAAAGGCCAAAAGCTCAAGCAAAACTCTTATTACCTGCGTGAATCATTTCGGCATCTGTGTGCAAGAAGTTAAGAGCACGGAGTAAATGGGCTAGGAAGACTTTAAGAAGATTCTCGGGGAGCTTTCGTCCGGGACTCAGCTGTCTCAGCGTCTCCATGCTCATGCCCAGAGGCTCGTGAACCAGGCATTGATGTTCACCAGCTGGCCCCGTAGCTTTGAAAGAATCAAGAAGCTGCCGAACGAGTAACGCGCCGGGATTGCTCGTCGTAATTGTGCCAAGATGGTTGTAGGCCGCAAGCTCGCGGCGAACGGTTGGAGAATCCTGCTCACACACTTTCAAAGTAACGTATTTGTGCCCTCTGGTATCGGCAGTCAGTGTTGTGCGAGCCTGATGGCGATGCACCCACCTGAGATCGCGACAGAGCCATGCAGTCGACCGCGAACCGTAGCCAAGTTTGCCCAATACTTGGTACTGCGATCGGAAGACTTCACCAATATGAACAGGGTAGAAAAGGCCCGGTTCATACCAGTCCCAGTTCTCCTCCTCTATCTGCTCAGCGCCGCTGAGGACTTTGAAGCCGCTGTTTAGAAATCTCCTAGGTGGCGAAGCAGAACGTGTAAAATAATTTCTGGCCCAGCGACCTATAGTAGCCATAATGAGGATATGAGGTTTCCATAAACGGACTTACAGAGTTATGAATGAAGGAGTCTACGCATGCGGAGTTAACAAATTTCACCTGCATCGTGTGCACGCATAGTAAGCATCGACTAACCTCGTTAAAGATTAGTGTGACACGTCTGAGAATCTTAGGCAAGAGCCTTCATCAGTCATGCATAAGGTATGCAGTAAGCTTAATCAAGGTCGAGCTTACCTCTAGGCTCTGAGTCCCGTTATTGCTCTGCCCAATATCACAGGCTTCACAGCCCGACCTACCTTAGGTACCTACCTTATAGACTACCAGTCAACTAGCACATGAATTTACAAGCCATTTTCTTATGTACGTTCATTCTTAGTTAGCAGTATGAGCAGCCTGAGGGCGCTGTGATAGTCTACTTAAATTGCTATATTGAGCAAGTCAACGCACTTTGTTGCATGAACGCTATATATCGTCCTGAGGTATGGCTGTCGTGGCTGATCAGAAATCATCAATCATGATTCTCTCTTAGCAGCTTGAGATGACTTCTGCTCAGCATGCCCAAACCTTCACAGTTCTGTTTGTAAAGTTGTGGACACACTCATTCGCCACCAGTGACCAGTTGTTTCTCTCCCTAGGCGTCTTGAAGAGAATTAGTCTATATTGTTAGGAATATACAAAATCTACTGCTGTGTCAATTGGCTTAGCCTTTTGGCCGAGAGGTAGATGTACAATATATATTGCCGTTCGTACAGGACATATGAAGGGAGAATTTGAAGTTTGAGCAAAGAGTCATAAATTAGGATGAGAGTGAAAGATAGTGCTTCGATAAGAGGCGACAGGTCACAGAGGAAAGGAGAATAAAAGACACGCCACATTTCATAGCTCTACTCTTTGCTAGGTAGCGTTGATATACCCATCTGGGCTCCCAAATCCCAATAGTATGCACACCACACCCTTAGCAAGTCCTGATAAGGAGGGGAAAATAATGCATGGTAAACATTGCCGCATCTACTTGCGCTTGCTGGTGCCATCTTGGTGAACGTGGATCGTATCCACGCGCGAGCCGCTCTCCTTGAGCAAACGGACCGAAATTACATCCTTCGGATCACTGGGATCCTTGTAGGATTTATGTGGCTGAGCGCCTCTGCGAGTTACGGTCAACAAAACCAATTTTCTCCCTTTCTTAGCTAGTACGGCATACTTGATCTCCGCTTGCTTGATTATTGGATTCTGGCCACAGGTGTCTGTTAGATCACTAAATTCGCAATGATAGCACAACCCAGTAGATGAAACGTACAGTGTTCTCAGCAGCTGTCAGCACCTCGTTCACGGGCTTTTGCCAAATTTCAGGCAGGTCTGTGAGCTTGACCTTGCCGACGTAGGAGATGAAGCGTTTGAACATTTGGCTGGCCATTCTGGGACGAATTATGCGGCGGTCAGTTGAGCTGACAGATTTCTTGAGAGCGGGAAGGATTCTGACAGAAACCTGAAACTTTTTTCGGAGCATCAAACTTAGGATATATATATCAGCGAAACAGTAGGACCATGGCTAGGAGCGCCAAAAGACTGGGAAATGCGTCAGCTTGACCAAAAAAAATTCTGCTTGAACTCCCCGCGTCACACGGCCGGCCCGAAGATGGCGGCTATGATTGAGAGGGGAGAGAGAGAGAGAGAGAGAGAGAGACAGGGGCGGAAGGCGTTTCGAGCTCGTGTTCGGGCTGCAGACTCGGGGAAATCTTCCGATCCAGCAGCACTAGCCGACTACGGTATCTTACAAGTTACAAGTAAAAGTTAAAGCACCGAAGTCATTTGATCACATGCTCAGATCCTGAAGGCTTTCTCAACCTCACAGATGTCAATCTGTATATCCTCATTCGAAGTGTATATTGATAGAAATCCCTAAAGAATGAGAACACCTGCCTTGCTCATTGAAAACGACCATGTCGGTTTCGAGCCTAGTAAGATTGACAATTCTTCTCTTTCTTTCACTTGCTCAAAGCCAGAAACTTCATTTTCCATATTGCTACTTTAACCTTGACCAATCTTTTACATTCACTCAGTTCATGTGATTGCTCTGACATCATTCTTCGTGTTACTGAGCGATAACGGCAAGATGAAGCGAGTATCAAACAAAGATTGAGCTGAATTCCGAGTCTCGTGTACTTGAAACCCTCACCGCTTTCCGAATGCGTCGATATCAAAGATTTGACATCTCTGTTTCCGAGATTCGGGAGGAACTCCTCCATGCCCGTGGTTCGGAAACCATGGGGTGTTTTCTTTCTGCGGAAGAAGATGGGCCTAGATCCTACGCTCCACGCAAATCTCATGGAGATCATCGATGGTAGGTCATATTCATGTGCAGCATGCCAGATTTCGGCGGTGATACTCTGTTTCTACATGCTGGGATTATTCTTATTCAGAGTTGCGTTTCTCTGCCTTTTCATCTGCCGAACCCGAAGCTCTTCTAAGCTGTCGCCGGTCGGATCATGGCGATCGTTTGAAACTTTGAACATGCATCTTCAAAACAGTCGATATATCAACCTCTTTGTTGCATAAGTTTCTGGTCGTACTTTGATCAATCCCGTTCCGCAACCGGTTAAATATTCTTTATCTTCAAACAACGAGCATGTGATCCCATTCTTTCTTTAAAGAGACGTTAATGGTTTGATAGCCGCTCTGATGGTCAACCTGAGATATGTGAAACGTTTGGTAATCGGCTGAGTAACCCCCCAGAGAGGAGTCCAATCAAGAAACCGTTTTCAGCTCGTCGGTACAAGAGAAAGAGCCAAACATAGCGATAGTCTTACCACGGGGAACTATTCAATCGCTTTCTCCAGAACAGATGACCTCCTTCCAGCTTCCGTTTCGGGATATTATTGATAGTATAGTGACTTTGATCAAAACTACCATGAGCATCTCGTCACCGCCAACATTGTGATCTCCTGTCAATAGCTCCCCTGGCTCTCACCTGCCCTGGCTCCGTAAGTCTGTGTTGAGATGCCCCTTGCAAGATAGACGTAGGTCAAGCGTTAGTGGCTCGCTAGCCAAAAATTCCAGCCCTATGACAGCATGTATTCCACGCAGGTACTCTGCTCTGGCTGCCTATGGAATTTAGACATGGACGACTAAATCAGCCTCAGAAGATGCTTTTGTGAGTAGAGAGCTACTGGCAGTCATGGCTACTGTGTCTGACGGTCTCGGAGCTTCCAATACTCTGCAGGACTTCACAGAAACGTCTCTACCCATCTTCAAAGTCGAACGAGTCCAGCTCCAATTCTCCATATCCTCGGATTTCGTCGCTGCGCAGGTAGCTAATAATGTCCTGGTACTTGCGTTATCCACCGGGCGCATCTTACGGATTGACCTTGACAGTCCCGGGGATATAGACGGTTCGTCCGCTTCCTAATGCTTCAACCGCTGTCAACCTAAGTTGCCACTTCTTTCCAGATATCGACTTGCCCAAGAAGACATCAGAGGTCGGTCCAATCCGCCGCATGTTCCTTGACCCTTCGGCTTCACACCTGATAATTACCACCACCTCTGGCGAGAACTACTATCTTCATACGCAATCCAGGCAGCCAAAGGCGCTATCACGGTTGAAGGGCGTGGTCATTGAAAGCATAGCTTGGAACCCATCTTTGCCTACAGCTTCGACACGGGAAATCCTGGTCGGTTCATCAGATGGTAACGTCTACGAGGTGTACATGGAGCCATCAAGCGGGTTTGCTCGACGAGAAGAGAAATATCTGAAAGCAGTCTACAAAACGACCGATGGACCGGTGACGGGTTTGCTAGTGGACTTGGTCCAAGGGCGATATGATACTCGAAGGGTGATGGTCGCGACGCCGAGTAAATTACTGCACTTTCTGGGACGTATAGGACGTCCTGGACAAGAGGGATCAGGGTCGATTTTTACGAAGCTATTCGAAACAGAAACTCCTACCTTCCACGAAGTATCTCCCAACGCCAAAGATGCTCCTTCATCCTTGAATATTTCTCCTGACTCGCCAGACATGTCCTCTGTTGAGAATGTCGATGGAGAGCGTTTGTATGCCTGGCTTAACGCGCAAGGAATATTGCATGGGAAATTGCAGACGTCGACAGTGTTACCTAGTCTTGGTACCAACATATTCAACAACTCTAAAATGTTATCGAGATCTCAGATACCTGCTTCTGTGGGTACGAGTGGCCGAAAGAAAGCCACTTCAGAGTCCATATACGGCGTTGCTCTCTCTCAGTGGCACATAATATGCTCCGTCGAAGGTAGAATAGTGGCGATGCAGAGACTGGATGAACATGTCGTGTATGATCAAGCCGTACTTGAGCGTGGAGAAAGTGTGCTATGCCTCCTAGCAGATCAAAAGAAGAATACCTATTGGCTCTTTACCACCCAAGAAATATTTGAAATTGTAATAACAGACGAAGATCGCGATATATGGAAGATAATGCTTAAAGAGCAGAAATATGATCTAGCTTCGCAATATGCAAGGTCACCCTCTCAGAAAGACGCTGTTGCATCTGCTTCCGGAGATTACCTGATCAGCAAAGGGCAATACCTCGAGGCAGCAAGTGTGTATGGAAAGAGCAGCAGACCCTTTGAGCAAGTTGCTCTAACTTTCATCGATCATGGCGAGCATGATGCGCTTCGAAAATATCTTTTGACCAAGTTAGCAACATATAAAAAGTCGTCCATCATGCAAAGAGTGATGATTGCAAGCTGGCTCACTGAAATATTCATGTCAAAATTAAACTCACTCGATGATACCATCACTACCAAGGCACAGCTAGCAGAGAACACGAATACTGCAGAGACAAAGGACGAGCTCGCTATTATCCGCAAGGAGTTTCAAGACTTTGTCGTCAAGTATAAAGCTGATCTTGATCGAAAAACAACATATGAGATCATCAGCAGCCATGGACGAGAGCAAGAATTGCTTTCTTATGCCACAGCGATTAATGACTACAATTATGTGCTCGAATACTGGGTACAACGAGAGCGATGGCAGGAAACTCTCGACGTGCTGAAACAGCAAACGGACCCAGCCACTTTTTACAGATATAGCTCCGTCCTCATGGCTCATGCGGCTACTGAACTGGTCGATATCCTGATGCGCCATCCAGACCTTAATCCTCGCAACCTCATCCCCGCACTCCTTAATTACAACAAAGACAACCCCATTCCCGTCACCCAAAATCAAGCCGTCCGTTACTTGAACTTCTGCATCACTACCCTCCACTCCACCGACGCCGCCATCCACAACACCCTCATCTCCATCTACGCTTCCCACCCCTCTCCTTCCGAGTCCGCCCTCCTATCCTACCTCTCCACTCAATCCCTCTCCCAAAGCCCAGCGTATGACGCCGACTTCGCCTTCCGCCTCTGTATCCAGCATGCCCGAGTTCAATCCGCTGTCCACATATACTCCTCCATGGGCCAGTACGCCTCGGCCGTTGACTTGGCACTCAAGCACGACCAAATCGACCTCGCGTCCCTTGTTGCCGACAGACCTGCTGACAGCGATCCCGCTTTGCGCAAGAAATTGTGGCTGGCGGTCGCGAAGAAAGTGATCAGTAAGCAAGGGGTCGGTAGTATTAAAACCGCCATCGACTTTCTTAAACGCTGCGATCTCTTGCGCATCGAAGATCTCATCCCGTTCTTCCCGGATTTTGTTGTCATTGATGATTTCAAAGACGAAATCTGCCAGGCCCTAGAATCATATTCCCGCTCCATCAGCGCCCTCGACCAAGAAATGGACGCCTCGCAAACCACCGCCGAAGCCATCAAAGCCGATATCAAATCTTTGAATCACCGCTACGCGATTGTGGAGCCCGGCGAAAAGTGCAGGGTGTGTGAGCTGCCGCTGTTGAGCAAGCAGTTTTTCGTGTTTCCGTCGTGCCAGCATGGTTTCCATAGCGAGTGTCTGGGGCGCAAGGTGATGGAAGGCGCCGGGGTGACGGTCAGGGGGAGGATTAGGGAATTGCAGGCGAGTCTAGGGAGGGGAGGAAGGAGGGAGAGGGAAGCGAAGGAATTGGATGGGTTGGTGGGGAGGGAGTGGTGAGTCTCGTCTTTTTCCTACCCGCATTACTGTCACAGTTTGAATTCAGGGTACGGATGTGCTGACGTTGCTGGTGAACCACAGTATTCTATGCGGCGAATTCGCCATCAAACTCATTGATGAGCCGTTCGTATCAGAGACCGATGATGTGGACGAGTGGGCTTTGTGAGGTTCGCCCTCACTATCGGATATCCGACGAGGCGATTCAGCTGCTTTCGCCAAGACGATCATAAGGGTTATTTAAACAAATTGCTAAATACCCAGTCGCTTAGTCCGCCCACCCCTCTCGTGATCTTTGAAGGGAACCGTATACTTGCGAGCGTCCTGTCCTCGACATGAGATTTTACAATCATGTCTATGTTTAATCTTGTCAAATTCTCTCGCTCAACCCCCTTTTCCATTCTTTCCATTCTATATCCCTCTCTTATCACGCACCCGTCAAACCCGTGTCCTGGCAAGGCTCATGCTACCACCATCCCTCTATTCAATATTCTGTTGCAGCTTACGGGAAGTATTTGACCAGTTGTAATCTCAATCATTTTGTGCGCTTGCTGCGAAAACGCCCGGTTTTCTGTTTTCGTCAAGTTGACGGTTTTTTTTTTGGGGATTTTTCAAACTTCCTCACAGCCCAACCCGTCTTTTCCCCTAACCTAGCACTGGCCCAACCATCCCTCAACCCCAAACAACCCAAACAACTCGCCCTGGTATCTCTATCTCAACCCTCCTCTCACACCATATAATTCGCGTAGTGTTCGAACAACAAGAGTTGCCCGGGCCCGTCCACAAGGGTTGAGGGTTTCGTTGAGAGGAATGGCTGGATTTAAGGTGCTGAGGGAGTTAGGGATGGGGGGGGCGGCGGGGAGGGAAGAAGGAGGGGGGGGTGGAGCTGACAAGGAAGTGAGAGTGAAGACGAGAATGAGAAGCGGTTTAGAAAAGAAGATGGTCCGAAAAGACTTCTGTCGACGCAGAGACTAGAGAAGCCACCCTTAAAGGCCAAAGCGTGCTCAAAGCAATTAACTACAGTAACTCTCAATACTCCTGCAAAGCTCCTCCATTAACCCCCCTACCTAACCCACATCCCCCACCCCTTCAAAACCACAGCACGAAAGCCAACCCCCGCCCCCCACACCTCCCCGCCAAAACCCCTTCCATCACCATACATACATGCCCTTCCTTCTCCCTCAACCAACCAATCCTCACTCCAAGATCCCACCCACGCGCCACCCAGAGAGAAGAATCAAAAACCCTTTCCAACGCGAGTGAGAGAGAGAGAGAAGAGAGAAAAAACAGTGCAAGGTAGCGAAATGAAAAGCTCTCATTAATTTTTCCAACCCCTCCGAGATTTGGAACAAGCAAGCAGTGATGATGTTTTTTTTCTTTTCTTTCGACACATGTGGATGTTTGGTTAAAAGGAATGGGATGGGATGGGTGCGTGTGTGCGCGTTACGTGGTGCGATTGACGGAACTATTGGTTGGTGCTTTGGATTGGATTGGATTGGATGGTTAGAGGGAGGGAGGGAGGAGGAGGTATGGTAGTAGTAGCGGATCAGTGGTAAATCCAAGGAAATACACAACCCATTTTCATTCCGCGTGGTACGGGAAGGGCTGTGCGTGCTGCTGAGTGCTGCTGAGTGCTGCTGAGTGCTGCTGAGTGCTGCTGAGCGCGAGGCTGTTGGTTACATAGGTTAGTGATGAGCGGCATGGAAGTCTCGACACAACACAGCGACCAAAGAATTCAGCCAAAAAAAAAAGAGGCCGCCGCCGCCCCAAAAGCGCATCCAACACCAAAGTGTGCGCAAACGGGCTGTGGGTTTTACCCGGTTTTTGCTCTATACATACATACATACAACCGGCATACGGTAATAGCTTTTTTCTCTCTCTACACTTTTCCCACAACCTGCGCTGCTCGATGCTCCACTTCCGCCTGGTACTGTACATACTCTACGGAGTAATCAATGCAGGGGGGGGATGGATGGATGGTTCGGGTGGGATTTTGGGGGTTTTTTTAAACCTTATAAGTATGTGAATAATATCATATAGTAAGTGAATAATATAGTAAAGCAAAGCAAAGCAAAGCAAAGACCTAGCCTCTTCGCTGGTAGATAATTCACCTTTAGAGAAGATGGTTAAAGCATACGAAGGAGCATACGAAAAGCTCGTTATAAAGCTCCTCGACTCTTCACATTCGTAGAAACAGAACTTTATCAAGCCATTCCAGCATCACTAGCTATCAAGATGGGAGTTTGATCAAGAGAAGGGGTTTTTTTTTAGAATGATCGATGGATTTATTTTGGGGGAATTTGAAAATTTCTAAAGGAGATGGAGGAGCTGTGGAGTAGATGATACCAGAATAAGAGGATTTGGAGCACGCTGCAATCATTGATGAGACTGGAGGAAGAGGTACCGTGGGAGGTCATGATCGACCCGGGTTGGTCTTTGGCGGTTTTGGGTACATGCTTCTGGTGTTTAATAACAGGTAGTAGGGTATGGATCACGTCAAGTTTTGTTTGGTAGTGTGAGGTGCGAGTGGGGATTTGAATTGCGAGGGATAAGCGGTGAAGAACAAGGGATTTTGATTGACCAATTCACGGAACGCAAGAAGATGTTTGAAGAATCTGATTTGCTGGCGACATAGCTCCTTACTTCCCCATGACCTCCCCACTTTCTAGCACCATATGTTGGATGCACAAGCAAGAAAAAACATCTCTTGAACAAGAGCGGTGAAGACGAAAAACGTTTGATTTGACAAGATGAAGCTAAATAGAAAGTCATGAAGTCAAAGTTCTAGAAGCACGCTGCACAGACCCTTGATGGTTAGCACGCAGGTACAATGGTACATCGAGGACGAGGTCCTTTAGCCTATCAGATGAGTCTCGTAGAGGTCAAGTGCTGGCACCCCACAACGCACCCTATCTTAGTGTCCATCAACAAACCCCCCTACCTCGACGGCGTGCCGGAGATATAGCAGTAGTAGATCCACGACTGTTCGGAATTGGGGGTCCAGGCACAAAGACCAAAAAAAGTCAAGCTGCATGCGGCACGCTAGCGTTCGGTGGGTGCGAGATTGCCCTGCGAGGTTTATCCTCTGCTAAGGATTGTCGGAGATTGCGGCGCGGAGAGGGTGTGGCTAAGAGGAGTCAGTAGGTGGGCAGATTACTCCGTACTTTATTGACGAATGTTAATTATATTTATATCATTCGTAGGGCAGTGTCCAAAGTTGTGGCCTAAGGTTGTGGTAGTAGGTATCCGGTTGGAGAAAGGCGGTTCGTCCGTGATCTTTGTGCGCTTAGGGGGAAATTCCTCCGTCGTCCGGACGACGGGTTTTCCGTCGGTTGGTGGACGAAGTGGAGATGATTGCAAGATGGAATGTTTTCGTTGCTGGATGATTGTTAATAGTGGATTGGCAATTAGTAATGAGCGATGGTTATATATGTACGTGTGTAGAAGTGGTCATTCGAGTCCATCTGCAAAAGTCGACTCTATAATCCTCAACATGTCATTATCGTACCTCCTCGGCTTCTTTTACTCTCAACTCCTCGTCTCCCTCCCAAAACCCAAGGAACAATTCACCGGGCAAACAATCATCGTGACAGGCTCCAATACCGGCCTGGGTCTCGAAGCCGCAAAGCACTTTAGCCGGCTGAACGCGGAGAAAATCATCCTTGCGGTGCGAAATGTCGAGAAGGGAAAAGCAGCCAAAACTTCAATAGAAGCAAGCACGAATCGTCATGGCGTGGTGGAGGTGTGGCCCCTAGACCTCACAAGCTATGAATCGGTCAAGCACTTTGCCAAAAGGGCAGAAGGTCTGAAGCGATTGGATGTTTTGTTGGAGAATGCGGGCATGATGACCAGCAAGTTCTCGGTGGCGGAGCGGGACGAATTGACAATCACGACCAACGTCGTCAGCACATTCTTGCTAGGCCTTCTTCTTCTTCCGAAGCTACAGGAGACAAATTCGAAATTCAACGTCCTTCCTCGACTGGTCATTGTCTCGTCAGATCTGCATTTTATGGCCTCTCTTGAAGAGAGGAACAGCCCCAATATATTTGAGGAATTGAGCAACAAGAAAACGGCGAATATGGGTAATAGGTGAGCCTGTCCTTCAACGAGACAGAAACTCTGACGCTAACACCTGGCAGGTATGGCGTTTCCAAGCTTCTTGAAGTTTTCACAGTCCGGGAGCTAGGGAAACTCATCGATAATTCCTCGAAACCTCGTGTGATCATAAACTGTCTTACCCCTGGAGCCTGTTACTCTGACTTTGCACGAGAGATTACTGGCACTCTTCAACATTATATGTTGGAGATAGCAAAATTCCTCATTGCTCGGTCGACAGAGGCGGGGAGCAGGACGCTGGTGGCTGCTGCCGCTGCAGGGAACGAAACGCATGGGAAATACATGGCTGATTGCCATGTCTCAAGGTTCGTTGTGTATGACTGGTGCCTAAAGAGTAGCAGCTGACAGTATTTCCTCGTTAGTGAGTCACCCTTCGTGTTAAGCAAAGAAGGAACAGAGACACAGAGGAGAGTGTGGTCAGAGCTATCACGGAAGCTCGAGAACATCCAGCCCGGAATCCTTCAGAACATATGAAGATTGATGGCCACGGCAGGAGGATCAAGCAATAACTCGTGTATTGAATTCAATGTAATAAGGTGTAGATTATTAGATAGGTATCGAACTGATACTGTACAAATTAATGAATTATATATATGAACGTCCAATGAATCACAGTGCGGCCTTTACTCCGCTGAGCCCCGGGCTGAAATGGCTTGGAAAGGCGGATGAAAGTAGTAAGACTCTTCGTGTCAGACTGAGACGAGAGGCAAATAATACGATAAGAGAGCAACAGCGTGACATTACAACAAAAGAATGCTCTAGCAATGTCGAGGCGGGTACTCGTACATGTCCCTGCGGGCCATAGGAGTACATGACTACCGGTACTTGACGGCATACTCGTGACACTCGTGCCATGTTCTCGATTCGAGAGAAAGCCGTGGAAAGCTGCAGTAATAACGGGTACTAACGGGCTGGGTGCAGCTGCAGTATTATTATTATGATCTTCTTGCGATGCTTGTGTGACAGTGAGGAGCCAGCAGAACCAAATGAGAGGCTTACTGTCAACGCTATATCAGTTAGCCATACTTCCAGCAATAAAAGCTGCATCTCGAACCGAATCAAGCTAATCATACAGCACACGAAACATCTTAGGGGCGACTTGACAGCGTTTGCCAATCCGCCCAGGCTTTGTCATGGCAACAATGCAGCATCTGCCGACTCGTTACAAGAGTGCCTCAGGCTAACCTATGAGAAGGGCCAATGCTCTTAATGCGCTGTTGGTTGCATAAGTGTGTAAGAATAATACATGATACTTTTGGTTGCAAGCGTTGAGAGGGGCGCGTCCGGAAGTTGGCGACGAAAAGGGTGTGGCAAAGCTGTTGGTCGCTACGTGGCCAGACCTTTTTTGAAAGGGCTTTGCAGGCGAAACAAAGAGGTCCCCTGGGATGGGCTATGGGGTCTGACCTGACGTGCGCTGCTAGAAATAGTCGTAACAATAGGTAAGGTAATACTCCGCAGCCATCCAAGTTTACTCTAGTCGGTTGATCATCGAGATCATGGGGTGCCATAGGTTTGAGAATTGAGACGCCATTCAAGCTTTTTAATTTCTATCCGCAGTCCGTTCGCATGATGAACAAATAAAATGATTTGTGTAGGAGTAAAGCAGCCGAGTCTACCGGTAGGCTGTAGACGCCATTCCAAGCCATTGGCTCGAGTGCGGGAGAATACGTGGATAACGTGGATGAGTAACGGGTACTCCGTCAGCTGTACCTGTCACCATTCAATTTGCCTGGTTAATGGCTCGTTTGACGCTCACGAGTACAAGGGGACTCGGTACCATAGATTCGTCATTGTCCATCATAATGGATGTCCCAATCTGGATCCCAGAGATTTGTCCCAAGGAGAAATCGAGTTGCTGATCAGATGATGTGTCCGAGTCTGGCATTCGAGAGCAACCAAAGGCTGTCACCCCCATGTACTCCGTCATGCAGGTGCAAAGTGCCTGGTACAGTAGAGTAGACTGGTAGTAGGTAAGTGTGCGACACTTGGCTCGAGAAGAAAGTCGTGGAATATTGATGATCCATGTTGGCTTGGCAGCGCTAAAGCGTCTTTCCGTTTCTTGTTATGCCAACCCAAAGCTCCCTTTACCTACCCATACCCCCCATCAAAGGCCACTCCTCATCATCAACAACAACAACATGATCCTACTACAACCCCAATCATGACCGGACAATAGTAACCTCCAACTTACCCATCGGTCGTTCGTTGTCGTTGCTATCCTCCTTCAACACCCATCTCTTTTGTTTCCCGTTGTCGTCATCAACCCTCCTTCCGCATTCCTCAGCTGTCGCCTACAGCAACACTCTCGGTGCTACCTCCGCCATCATTACTGCGTCTCCAACCTTCAGTCAAGTCGAAGCCTACCTCTCATCTTTAGTTCAAACCTCTCTACCAACCCTTTGGTGCGTGAGCTACTGTGGATTCGAGGAACCAGCTCAAGTTCTTGGTTGCCTTCTATGATCTCGACGGCATTCTCGCTGTGACTCGAACGAGAGGCGGGAGCCGAAAGCAATTGATCTAGCTTGACGCTCGCACGTCGAAGATTCATCTACCGCTCTCTGCTACACTTCGATTCTCGCTCCGGCCTACATCAGCTTCCGATAAACGTCCTTTCGACCTCGATTACCATTATCCGCCATTTTTCTTGTCTCAGACTTCTTCCGTCCTTCTCACGACTCTACGCAGCGAACTACTCTACACCAACCTAGCAACATCCGTTGTCGATTTCCATCGGCGTCCCCTCCTTCGGTCCTAGACCAATCCTGTTCTCCGCCCTCATTCACGCCAGTCACAACTAGTCTTCTATAATCAATCCCGGCTCCAGTTCGGTTGTTTTCCTTGTCACTATAGCGATAGAGCCCCTTGAGCCGATCAATCTCAGCCAATTTATTTCCTTTGCGTCGAAAACAAAAAACCATTCTTATTTGCACATGAGCCTCTGAAAATACGACGAGGAGTTTCCTGGTCTCCATGAGCGAAGGGTGGAGGGTTTGTATCCAGCGTTTGTGTTTCCAGTTATAATACTTTTTTGCTCTATACAGTACCGACCGTCACGACCGTTCGACATTTCTTAACACCATCCTCCGCCTTCGCCGCCTTGTCTCATCGTCCAACAAACTCAAGCATCTTCGAACATTGTCGGCTTTTCGGCCAGCAGAGTGGAGGTCTACCCTACCTTCGCGCTACGGTTGCAGATTATCTCACAGAGCTTGACATCCTGACGCCTCGTTGTGTACCTCAGCGCTAAGAGCTGTCTTTTGTATATTGCTTGATTGATTAATTTTGTACTACTTCGGCCTTCCTACGCCAAATTCTTTGGTCTTTCGGTTTCCGGAACGCTATGGATTGTATGAAAGACAGCTTCATTGAGGGTCTGGTTCTAGATGGGCGTTTTCAGTCAATCTCTCCTTTGAATCATGGATCTTTCGGCATGGTCTTCCTGGCGAAGGACCTAGTCACCAATGGTCTCGTTGCGATCAAATGCTCGAGCAAGTCAGCAAATTCCGCCAATTGTCCGGCCGCATCAGGTGATGCCCATCTGGTCGAGCTTGCTTGCCATAACCGACTTGGGTCTCATCCAAACATTGTCAATCTCATCCATTCCTTCGAGACTGATGTACACGTATACTTGGTCTTGGAATTCTGCTCAAAGGGTGATTTGTATGAAGCGATTCGCCTCGGTCAAGGCCCGTTAGAGACTGAGAACGTTCGAGAGTTTATGCTACAACTGGTCGGTGCGGTGGAATACATGCACTCCAAAGGACTCTATCACCGTGATATTAAGCCCGAAAACATCTTCCTAACTCAAGATGGTTCGATGAAACTCGGTGATTTCGGACTCGCTACTACCGAAGCTTGGTGCTACGATATTTCCGTTGGGAGTGACCGGTACATGTCTCCAGAGCAGTACGACCCAGCGGAGAACGGTTACTCGCCCGCCAAGGCCGATACGTGGGCTGTCGGAATTTGTCTTCTAAACATCCTCTTCTCCCGCAATCCCTTCTTAACGCCAACCGAGTCTGATGTCCTCTTCGCCGACTTCGCTCGAGACAACCAGTCTCTTTTCGACATTTTCCCCAACATGTCTCAAGATACTTTCGAAGTGCTTGTCCACGCCATGTCCATCGATCCAGCTAAGCGTTCCCTTACTGCCGTCCGTGAAAAACTCCAGCAAGTCATCAGCTTCACCACTGATGAGGAAGTACTGGATGATTTCTGCAACGAGGACCGCGAGGTCGTGCCGGCAAGCGCCAACCGCGAGCCGCTCCGAACCCCGTCGATCCAAAGCCCCCAAGTCGATCAGGGTGCTGCGTTCCCATGGGCGAAGGCACTTCACATGAGCCCACATCGTCGTCAATTATCTGTCATTCCAGACAACGAGAGCTATACAGAAGATTTGTTCCCTGCTTCCGAAAGAGACCGAGACTCGTGGTACTCTCTGGCTGAGCATAATTCATCTCTTGCGTCCGGCTTGGATTCGACTTTTGCTGCTTCTGTCAAGTCGATGGCGTTGCATCAGCCAGTACCTCGAAATGCTATACGTACGGATCCGCTACCTGTCACTGCCTCACTGCCAATCAAGTCTTCCAAACCTCTACCCGCCTTATCCTCTGTGTTCGGAAAGAAGGACAACTCCGTATCCAAGAGTTGGACCGATCTATGGGATGAAGACGAAGAGGAATTCATGGAGCATGAGAAAGCACTTGAACAACGCCGCGAGTACAATAGCCGAAGCTGGAGCATGGAAAGCAAAGACAGTGACCCAACTCTCCGCCGTGCTCCGCTTTCCGAGCTCAAATCCTTATCAGCTACCAACTCACGGACGAACAGTCCTCGGCATGAAGAGGCCGGCAATTCCTTGGACGGCGCGAACGACGTTGTTGACAGCGGCCATTTCGTTTTCGAGGATATCGCACCGCCAACGCCTCGCTACTCACCCCCCTCGAAGCGAACAATAATGGACAAATGGGCAGCCTTGGGCAACCGCCGTCGCGCTTTCCACCAAAGCGCAGAAGGCTCTCCGGACACTCCGAACAAGAAACGAGCAAATCCTGGAAGTTGGCGTGGGGGGTTAGGGTTGAGGGTGTGGTCGGGGAATATTGGTTTTGGAGCGTGGGATAAGAAAGAGAACGCGGGCAATAAGGTGCAGGATTGGCGCCGGGATACCCAGAAGATGCGTTCGACAGAGCGTGTTGTGGAGGACTCCGGCGACCATGAGTGGGTTGGGGGCTGGCATGACCTCCATTTGTAGGTTTGGGCGATCTGGACTTGAGCTGTAGCATCCAGGTGCTGCTGGGAGAGAAAGGAAGCGCAGGCTACGCATGTTGTGTTTTGGATTGCTAGGCAACTAGCGAGAGAATACACGCATTTACCCACTCTAAACATTCTACTCTTCGTCTTGACATTGGATTGTTGATGTATGTGACTTCCAAGTCACCTGTACTTGACGCTTCAAACGACCAAAACACCAAAGGCACGGAGCCTTCATGGTTATACCGCTAACTCACCAGTATGCATGCTGTTCATAATTCATAGGATCAAGGGCTAGTGGTACAAATTATATCCGCCGAAGAAACCTAATCGCTGCTTAAAGCGGACGTCAAAAAAATTCCTCATCTAACCCCACCATCACCCCCACCAAAGTACCATAATAGCATAACCCAGCATCATGGCACCTCAAGGAGAATACGCACTCCTCTGCTTGGAGAATCCTCTCCTTGGTGAGTTCTTCATACTCGCCGTTGATATCAGTTGCTAACCCTAGTCCCCACCAAGACATCCAAGGCCAAGGGTAAGCAGAAAAACCAACAAACCAGTTTTTTTCATACTTCGAACTCGAACCTATCATTAATTCATTTCTGCAGAGATGAAGCCCTACTCAAGAAGTACGACGTCAAGGCCAATGACGCCATTCTCGCCGAGGAGAAACACATGCCCCTCTACGAAGACCTTCTCCAGAACCACAACGCCAAGCTCATCGCCGGCGGTGCTGCGCAGAACACTGCTCGAGGCGCTCAGGTACCCCTTCCTACCCTCTATCCCCCACCATTCCCCTCCCAATCCGTCCCTCCTCCAAATTTTACTGACCACCACCCCAGTACATCCTCCCCCCCCACTCCGTCCTCTACATCGGGTGCGTCGGCCAAGACAAATACGCCCAAACCCTCCGCGACGCCTGCGCCACCGCCGGCCTCCGCACCGAATACCTCGTCGACAGCACGCACCCAACCGGCCGCTGCGGCGTCATCATCACCGGCCACAACCGCAGCATGGTCACGGCCCTCGAGGCCGCCAATGAGTACAAGCTCAGCCATCTGAAGAGCCCTGAGATCTGGAAGCTCGTCGAACAAGCCCAGGTCTATTACGTCGGCGGGTATCATCTAACCGTGTGTCCGGACGCGGCGATGGTGCTGGCGCAGGAGGCCGCCGAGAAGAACAAGATATTTGTGCTTTCGCTCAGCGCGCCCTTTATACCACAATTCTTCAAAGAGCCGTTGGCCAAGACGGCGCCGTACTGGGACTATGTGATTGGCAATGAGACGGAGGCGCGGGCGTGGGCGGCGTCGCAGGATCTGAAGACGGAGGATGTCAAGGAGATTGCAGGACACCTCGCCGGGCTGGAGAAAGTTAACGGGAAGCGGAAGAGGGTGGTGGTTGTGACGCAGGGGACGGAGGCGACGGTGGTGAAGGTGCAGGGGGAGGAGGGGGTTAGGGAGTTTGGGGTTAGGGCGGTAGGGGAGGGGGAGATTTGCGATACTAATGGGGCCGGGTGAGTTTTTTGGTTTCTTTTTATTTGTGGTTGAGTGGGAGAGGGGAGGAGTGGAGAAGCATGGAAGAGATGGAATCAGATTTGGAGCGCAAGTTCATGAACGAAAGAGTACCTCTGCTAACCTCATCAACTACTTAGGGACGCCTTTGCCGGCGGCTTCGTCGCCGGAATCGTTGAGGGCAAATCCCTAGACGAGTGCGTGGATATGGGACACTGGCTAGCAAGCCTGAGCATCAAGGAACTAGGACCGCAGTACGTAATACCAACTCCCCTAAATGACCTCCCTTCCTGTCCGCAACCGCATTAAGAATTTACACGAAAAACGCTCGAAAAATACCAACACAATCTATTCACTTCTTTCCGTCCACCTTCCCTCAGATCAACTCAAATTCGTTCCTTCTTCCTCTCCTTCTTCCGCAGGCTGATCTTCGAAATCCCAACCCACAGATACCCCTCCCCCAAGCAAACCTACCAGCCAACCTCAAAACCCTAAGGGTCTCAGCGACAAGGCATAGCGGGAAATAGGGCGTTCAGGGTTTCAACAACTAGGTTTCAACAACTAGGTTTCAACAACTAAAAGCGCGCCTGGTGCTTTCTTCTGGGATTGCGGGTATGAGGACGGTAGATACCCCGATGGGAAATTTCATCCTCCATGTGTTTGGGGGTTGGGGATTTAGAACATAGACGGGCAGGGAATTATTGCTCCTTTTCTGGTGTCCGTTCGCTGTTTCCTGGGATTGAACTGATGGTGCAGAGTTGCTTGACCTCTACGTGAAATTGTTTTATCCCCCGCCTTGACCATTCGGTGGCGTTTGCACCGCCATCCCCTCGCGACCGCTCAAGCGGGGACCCTCCCAAGGACTTCCATGGAAGACGCTGGAGCTGTGGAAGGCCGTGTCGTCAAACATGGCCGTGCTTCCATGGTGCTTGCTGACAGTAGAGGGTCTTGCAATGACGCCAAAATTGCCGAACGGTTGGTTTTGCGGGAGCTGAAACGTAGCAACGCTGGGGTCAGGTATGCTGCTAATGCTCGAGTCGACAGAGTAGCTAGTCGGCTGATACTGCTGTGGCATTGAGAAGCCATTTTGGGAGTTCCGCGGAGAATGGGTCGGCATGTATTTCGCGGTGCTTGGCCGTGAGTGCGGAGTTTCTTCTCCGGGCTGTGGTGCGAAAGGGGAATTTAGGATACTTGGAAGTGTCGGTCGAGGGGTGCTCTGGTGCTGGGCCTGCGGGGAGTAGGACCCTAAATCTCGGACGAGGTCACGGGCGGTTAGGGTGCCGATGACGCCGTAGCTGGTGTCATTGCCTGCTTCCTTGGTTGGGGAATCGTCAAAGGAATAGCCGGGGGGTGTTGGCGGTATGCGGTCTGCGAACTCGTTGTGGGGACCTTCTCTGTGTGTGTCATTGTCTGCAGTTTCGGAGCCGACGAGGTTGTCTACCCAGCGATGAGTATTTGTGGATACGGAGACGGATGCTGCTTCGGAAACGCCTTCGCCAAACGCGCATGCTGCGTTAGGCGGAATGATTTCGTTGACGTACGATATTTCTTCGTGTTCTATACCTGCGGAAGATATTGTTGCTTGGTGGCATTCCGGGCTTCCGATGAATTCTGTAAGACCTTCCTCGTGGTAAGCAAACATAGCGCCTTCCACAAGTTTGATTGGGTTATCCTGAGGGACAAAGTAAGCCCTGTTGTATGATAGCTCGGTTTCAAGCTCACCTCCTGCAATTGCAGCTCTAGTCCATCTAGCAAAAGGTCCCGGATTCTCCCAAGCATCTCTATATTGGAATGATATCTCTCTATACCGTGATCATGATACTTTGGTTTTCTGATGCCAGATTCCTGGCTGTAATACCTCCTCAGTGTACTCTCATGTTCTAACGGTTTGAACCCCAAAGTGTCTTCATCTTCTTCAAGCAGGTATCTAATCTCCGGCAGAGCATCGACAGGGAACGTCGAAGCAAGTAAAGTCAGAGTATTGGCGTAGCTTTTCCACATTTCTTTGATTTGCACATTGAGCGAATCGTTGCCGGCTTCGGCGATGAGTTGCTTGGCGTGAATAGTTAACCAGGAGCTGTAGTGGCGAAGACCAGGGAGAACACGACGCGCTACAGCGGTGGTTTTTTCTGATCCATTGGAGGGCAAGCCATCCGCTCCGGATACGGCTTCTTCACCAGCAAAACGCTCGAGCTCTGGCTGAAGGACTTGAAGAAGAGTGGAAAACGTTCTTATATTCAGCTGCAGGAAAAAGAGGACTGATTGCTTGATCTCCTCGGACTCTGGAGAATCTAAAGCTGTTTATTAGTATTAGTTTTGACCTCAGGAAGTCCAAACACTTACTCGACATTCGAACAATAGCAAAGTATTCAGCAGCTATGTTGATAAGAATGAATTTGTTGAGAGTACCCTCCAGCGATCGCTCTTTCAAGTCGACCGCGAGCTGGGTCAGTACCTCGTCCTCGAGCTCGTCGTGTTCAACAAATTCAACGCCATTGTAGCAGCGAGCATGTAGACGCATGAACCAGCCCACCAAGGCTTTTCCAGGTCCTTCCCCATCACGTTGCAGGCCATTGGAAATAATTTCTCCCTTGTTCCAAGCTTCGTGGATTTTCTTAAACTCAAGTTCAAGATTGCCCCTTGCGGCCGGATGCGGTTCTTCGACGGCCAGCGCACGGTACAGATGGTACGTTGCACGCAAGTGATTAGCATCTGTCCGTGCAATGACCGCTAGCTGGTTCTGAGAAGCTCCAGAGGCAGGATATATGGCTTCAGCGAGGACATAATACCCTATGGCCGGGCCCCAGTTATGCTCCTTACCTACTGGCTCCGACTCGCGGTACCTTGAGAGGTCACCCAGGCGCACCAATGTCTGGTGGCAGGATACAAGAACTTTATGACGGAGGTTTTCGGAGGCTATAAATTGGCTATCAGTGGACGAAGCTATTCAAATTCAGCAGCTTGCCCGTTCTACTGTCCGTTTTAAGCAACATACTGTTCAAGTTTAGTCGGCGGGCAACTGCTCTCAATTCCATGATGCCATTAAACTGCGAGTCCAATCTTTGGATGTACCCACGGTAGAAACGTTGGCTTGACTTGATGAAATCCAGATAATGCTTCATTATTTTGCGGTGCTCAACTAGCTTCTTCTTGCCCAATCCCTCACGGAACTACAACGTGAACATATAAGCTTCAAGAGCACCCAAAGCTCTCTCTGCAGACGGACGCACTGTACTCAGCTGCTTGCGAAATCGACTGTTGATCCTGATATGAGCATTCCAAAGCCTGTTCTCCACATCCTTGCCAAGGGCGAAATTGAAGTCTTGCAGCATAAGGCTCTCGCATTTCGCGCGATATCTTGCAGAAGTTAGGAATTTTCCAAAGCCAGAGCATTTGGGAACGTACTGATCAATTTGATGATCGATATTCCGAAATGTAGGGTCCTTCTCTGTCAAAGTGGCCTGAAGCTCTTTCTCTGCTCGTTGAGCCAACCTATGCGCCATGAATATTTGCCCTCCAGGAACCTGACAATTTGGGGAGACTGACTTCCAGCTTCGCTCATTCAAATCTGCCATGACCTCCAGAGGTGTTATTGTTTCTTCAGGAGACCCCACGGTCGACCTAACGGCTAGATATGTGGATGAAGCTCCAGAGGACTGTCTGCGCTGAGCCGGTCCATTTGGCGCAGGTCAACGCTTGTTCGCTACAAATGTGTTGTAAATGTAAAACTCTGACTCAGACAACTCTAATTGAAGAATTCCCAGTGTTGTGATACGTGTGATGTCTCTTAGGGCTTTGTTGGCATCATATCACATCTTGGAGGGGTGTCGAAGGATTTGACCGGAACATCGCCAACTTCCAAGTGAAGGTCTGTCTGACCGCATTCAGACCGCATGAAGGGCACATCTTCTTGATACATCGGTTCCAACAGCTAACATCCAGTGTGTAATGGAAAGGAACCGGAATGCTAGGCGGTTAGACGTATGCAATTAAGAAGATAAATTGAAATCCTAGCAAGTATTCTCTTCACCGCTACACCGCACATCATGCCCAAGCGCTCACGAGAAGACTCTCCCACCCCGCCGCCCCCGTCAAACGCAGCACCCCACTCCGAATCCTACCCCTCCTCGCCCGCCTCTATCGATACACTTCCCCAATCTTCCAGAGCGTCCACAGACCCACCCATCCATTCGAACAAGTACATCCAAACCTCCGAAGAGCTTCCTAGAGCTAGAGCAACAATGAAATGCTCCCTTCCACCCCACTATGAGACCTTAGCATTCCCAACGTTCGAGGAGTTTGAGATCCACTATGCGAAGGTCCATGCGAACCGCTGCTCTGAGTGCCGCAAGAATTTCCCTACGGAGCATTTCTTAGGGCTACACATCAGCGAAAACCATGACCCACTAGTGGAGGCAAGGAGGGCAAAGGAAGAGAAAACGGTTGGCTTCGAAGACTACAACTGGTGAAGAAAGGAGGCTGATCGTCTCTCAGTACCAATGTTTCGTCGAAGGCTGCGACAAGATTTGCTCCACCCCGCAAAAACGCCGCATGCACCTGACTGATAAACACATGTTCCCCAAGAACTACGACTTCCAGATTGTGAATACTGGTATCGACAAGCGCAGCTCCATGCTCCGTACGCGTCACCGTAGAGGAAGTTCTGCTGCATCCAGGGCTTTGTACCGAGAGCAGCAAACCAAAAAACTGCCCAGCCCCACGCTTGTGGAAAGCGCACCCGATGTACAAAAGTCACCAGTCTCTAGCCCAGAAGCAAGGATACCTGGTGCAACTCGTTCTCAAAATGCTTCTTCTAAGCCGCAACATCCACCCATAGCTGATATTGACGACCTCACGTCCGGCATGTCAGCCCTCAAGTTTGTACCGCCCAGTGTACGATTTGGCCGCGGAGGGCGAAGAGGCGGCTTCAGCCGTTCATGAGCATCACCGAAATGAGATGTTAGGACGAACAGTTTCAGGTTTAGCACTCGTGGGTTGATAAACTCCCCTCAGTCTCTACCACAAACCCTCGGCTAGGTGACCTGGGATTCTTTCGATACGAAAACCTATGTGGAAATGGATTCGCTGATGAAGCCAGTACATTGGAGCCAGTATCTGTGAGACCACAGCATGTGAAGCCCCCGCATATCCAGACATTGTCAGAGCGGAACGGAGAGATTTCAAGCTCCGTATCTGCACATGCTTACTCAAGTCTAGGTTTGACTATATAGGTTCGACGTACCAAATGTGGGGCTCAAAAGGATGTATTGCACAGATCCTCGTATGTTGCTCGATCAGAATATAGCAGTAATGGTTGCCAAAGGGGTGTGCAGGAAGCCAAGTCGGCAGTCGCTTACCTTGCTCCTGGCTACTTAAGAGAAGTCTTCCAGTGACTGTTCCAAGGAGAGAAATAGCTGAAATACGTGCCCATCAAAGTTCAACCAGTGCTCTGAACGAGTGACTAGCACGAACTTGAAATAGAAATGGCTCAACAGCCGCGTTTCATGTCATCTGTTCTAAACTATTTGCACCTGGGTATATCTTAAACAAACCATGTCCTTACGCCCCTACTTATGCATCTCATCTTCACAACGCCTTCTGTGTCTTGACCCTCGCCGGCCCTAGCCCCTTCCTAACCTCATCGAGCTGTTCTAATCCACTTTGATAACCCCCTTTCTTCACCCTTTTCTTCCCGCTCATAGAATAGCCCCCTAAGAAGTCATCCATGATGCTATCGAAATCTGACCTTAAAGGCGGCGCTTGGTTCGACGTTCCAGATATCCCCGAGATACTAGATACTTTGCTCATATTGGACATTTTACTCATACCAGTTGCTCCTGATATCATTGATGCACCGTCATCCATCCCGTCGTCACCATCCTCTGCGTATTCTTCCTCGATTTTGTCAAAGCGGGCGTCCAGGAGGGTCAGCCCTTCTGTGCGAGCCAGCGAGGAGCTAGTCATTGAGTACCCCGTACTGGAGGTCATGGCTCCTTTCCGCTTTTTCCGCCGGCCGCTGGTCATGGAAGTGCCGGTTATGATGGAGGATTGAAGGTCAAGATTGGGCCCTTGAGGCTGTTTGTTTTTCTGAGATTTTTCTGCTTTCTTGAACTTGCTGAATTCCTTCATCCAGTCGCCATCCCCGTGGTCAAGACCATCTTCCATGGAGAGACCTGCGGAGCCTGGGGCTGGTATTATAAAGGGGTCCTTGTGTTCATTGCAGGGTTTGGCAGTGTCGTCTGATTCCCAGCCATCGTCTTCCTCAGCGAAGCCTAGCTCTTCGAATTCCTCCAGGCTAACTTCCTGCCCATCTTGGGCGAGTTCGCCGAAGAGATCTTCCTCGTCGTCAACGTATGCTTCGTCGTCTAATGCTTCGAGAACCTCTCGTAACCTGGGATCCATATCCGGTTGGAACCCTGATAGTGCGTCTGGCACATCCTGCTGATCCTGATATGTGCTCTTCTTTAGATTCTTCGAGGGAAGAATTTTCTCATCTATTAGCGCTGGTGCTTTTCCTCTCCCAAGCTTCGCATCTTCTAGCGAAGCATCCCTCAGCGCATCCTCCAGCTTCACCTTTTCTATTGTCTTTCCTTGTTTCCTCGTAGGCGCTTCCACAAAATAGCTTTCCCCATTCATTTCACCCCCATTCAGATCTCGCATATGCTGCATATAGTCATACTCTGTGTCATCGTAATAGATGCCGTACTCCGCCGCTTCTCCCTCGTTCTCTCTAACCCCAGGTAGTACATCTCCATCCAGTTCATTAAACAGCTCTGACTCAAGTTTGTTTATATTTTTGGCTTTGTGGGGTTGTGAAGGGCCGAGCTCTTGGAAGACCATAGAGCTTGAGGAGGCATCGTGGATTTTTGGGTCATTTTGCGGGCGGTGGACTAAGGTGTAGGTTGTAGAGGTGGATTTGTCGCTAATCTGGTGTTAGTATGGAGCAATTTTGGTGGAGTGATACAGCTTACATCCACTTCTTGCGCGGCATATTCGACTTCCTTGAAGGTTACACCGCTGATGGTTATGTCTGATGTGGGTTAACAAGAATCTATGAGACCGTGAAAGTTCGTGGGCAAGTCTGTAGGTAGCCAGATTTAGGCGAAACGTGACGTTGGTCCCCAGCACAACAATAATACGCTAAGGTAAACCCCTCGGGGGACGCTAAGGCACCTTACTCGTAGCATCAAATATCTCGCCTTACGAGTATTCGTATTTGAAGGACCTGAGATACCCGTACAGTAGCGTGAGAATCTACCCAGGTAGGGACTTCTAGGACATGCCATTGGCATAAAGAAGATTCAAAACACTGGAGTTGTTGCAAGGAGTCATCGATATACAGTACAAGCTAAATTACGCCATATATAAAAGCCTTGATACCTTACGATACTCTCTTTTTGACGACGGCCTCAGCTAGCTTTGCTGCCATGAAACTATTTTTCACCTGGAAATTTCCAAGACAACTTTTTGTAAGTATTCTGAGATCAGACGCATGAAATTACGATCCGGTCTTCACACGATGTTCAGATCACCGAGGTCGTCTGGCGCAAGTATATGGTCCCTGAAAACAATTGGATCACCGTCCACACATGCCGCAGCTGTTGGGCTCGGTGATGTACAGAGAGTCTCACAGTATCCTGGGCTACCGAGCTAAGCGATACAAGCTGGGCTGTACATTTTTGGCTGACACTCGATGCCGGATGCGTATGCAATCCTAATGCTGAAAAGGGCTGTTCTATTCACGGATCACCATATGGACTGGTATATATGACAGCATAGCGCTACCAAGTCTGTGTAGGGCAAGACTGCCGGTAAAGGTCGTCCTTTTGGTTATATGTATTCTGGTTGTCGCTTCTCCAGCTCAATCACTTGTAGGCCAAAATCAGAATGCTCCATAACTAGGGACTATGTGAGATGGTGACGGTAGCGGTGGGTTGAGCGAGTGGTAAGCAGGAGCAGGCGACTCTAGTTGCCGGACAGGTTGGAAGCCATTATGGTAGGCCAGTAGATTCGAGGTGCCGGCCACTTGGATTCACGGTATAGAAGTCAGTGGCGGTAACGGTTACACTACAATTTACCATGGTACATCAGCCATGGTGTAACTTTTATGACTAAGGTGAGTGACTCACTATGTTGGTGTTATCGTGGGTGTCAGATGAACATAGCGGGTTGCCGTCGTGAGGAGGAGAGTAGAGGTACTAGCAGAGGTACTGGAATGCAGAAGTGCTCGAAGTACATTATCTTGGTTGCATATCAATCTTTCGGCAGGCTATGGGCTGAATTACAGCAGCATTTGCATTAGGGCTTATACCAAGGAGAGAAAGCAGCATGATGGGTAACCAACTGGCAGTAATTGAAGCTGGAGAACAAATCCAGAGAGTCCGAAAATGCTTTGCCTTTAGTGATAGGACAATTGGATCATCCATCGCAGATGCAGGACAGACAGCACGGAGGTCGAGGCTGACCGGGAGCAGTGCCATTAAGGGCATCTTCTTCTCGTGTTCGCAGACGGAGCGGGCAGAAGCAGGAAAAGGCGAAACCAGACGAAGGCTTGCATAGGATGGTTGGGATTTGTCAAGCAAAAGTGAGAAGCATGTTTGCCCATCACTCTAAGTAGGAGTGCGAGCTGGCAGAAACGGTGAACACAACGCCTGTCCATTGTCTTTCATTGCTACCTTATTCTCAGGAAAACGTTGAAGTATGCTATGGTGTCTTTTGTTTCACCATGCGACTTGTCTCTCTGGAATATCTGCTCTTAAGAGATTGTCGTGCGGTTGGGGTTAGATCGTGAAAGTATAAGGCGTTTGGCTGCAGGCCAACATAGAAAGCGTCCGTTCTCATTGGGTCACCCATGGACCGTCGCTTACATCTCGCTACAAACTTCTCCAAATGAAGCTGGCATACAACCTTGTTCGTTTTTTAGGATTTGCCGAGAGCCCCACCAAAATTTTCAAAAAGTGCAAAATAAGAACCAGATTTGCAGAATCAACCCCACTGCCCCCCCAGTGCTTCATATGTAGTATATTCAATGCTTGATATGTAGTATATTCAGTGCTTCATATGTGACTCATTCAGCGCTTCATATGTAGTATATCCAGTGCCCCATATGTGGCCTACCCAGTGCTCCATATGCGACCTATCCAGTGCTCCATATGTAGTATATCCGATGCTCCATATGTGACCTACCCAGTGCTCCATATGTAGTATATCCGATGCTCCATATGTGACCTACTCAGTGCTCCATATGTAGTATATTCAATGCTCCATATGTGACCTACCCAGTGCTTCATATGTGACCTACCCAGTGCTCTATATGTAGCCTACCCAGTGCTTTATATGTAGTATATTCAATGCTTTATATGTAGTATATTCAGTACTCCATACGTATTATATTCAGAGCTCTCATACGTAGTATATTCAACGCTTCATATGTAGTATATTCAGTGCTTCGTATATGACCTATTCAATGCTTCATGCGTAGTATATTCGATGTCTCTTATGTGATCTACTCAGTGCTTAATATGCGATCTATTCAGTGTCTCTTATATGATCTATCTAATGCTTCATATGTAGTATATTCAATGCTTCATACATAGTCTATTCAGTGCTTCATATGCGATCTATCTAGTGCCTCTTATGCGACTTACTGAATAGATCTTATATACTACATATGAAGCACTGAGTAGATCGAACATGAAGCACTGAATAGACTACATAAGAGACACTGCATAGATCGTATATGAAGCACTGGATAGATCACATATGAAGCACTGAGTAGGTCACATATGGAGCACTGAGTAGATCACATATGGAGCACTGGGTAGGTTGCATTGAATATACTACGTATGAAGCACTGGATAGGCCACATATGAAGCATCGGATATACTACATATGGAGCACTGGATAGGTCGCATATGGAGCACTGGGTAGGCCACATATGGGGCACTGGATATACTACATATGAAGCACTGAATATACTACATATAAAGCATTGAATATACTACATATAAAGCACTGGGTAGGCTACATATAGAGCACTGGGTAGGTCACATATGAAGCACTGGGTAGGTCACATATGGAGCACTGGGTAGGTCACATATGGAGCATTGAATATACTACATATGGAGCACTGGGTAGGTCACATATGGAGCATCGGATATACTACATATGGAGCACTGGGTAGGTCACATATGGAGCATCGGATATACTACATATGGAGCACTGAATAGGTCGCATATGGAGCACTGGGTAGGCCACATATGGGGCACTGGATATACTACATATGAAGCGCTGAATGAGTCACATATGAAGCACTGAATATACTACATATGGAGCACTGGGTAGGTCACATATGGAGCATCGGATATACTACATATGGAGCACTGGGTAGGTCACATATGGAGCATCGGATATACTACATATGGAGCACTGGGTAGGTCGCATATGAAGCACTGAATAGGCCACATATGAAGCATTGAATATACTACATATGAAGCACTGGGTAGGTCACATATGGAGCATCGGATATACTACATATGGAGCACTGAATAGGTCGCATATGGAGCACTGGGTAGGCCACATATGGGGCACTGGATATACTACATATGAAGCGCTGAATGAGTCACATATGAAGCACTGAATATACTACATATCAAGCATTGAATATACTACATATGAAGCACTGGGGGGGCAGTGGGGTTGATTCTGCAAATCTGGTTCTTATTTTGCACTTTTTGAAAATTTTGGTGGGGCTCTCGGCAAATCCTAAAAAACGAACAAGGTTTCGCATACAACGATAACCCACAGACAAGCCACCTCAGGGCTCGATCGAATCTTTTCTCACCACCTCCATTCAACTCCTTGGCGTACAAGCTGAAGGTGTAGCTGGGAGTCATAAGACTTGTGATCACACCTGGATGGCATGATATCTGTTCAAAAATCTGAACGGTCCCACATCAATGGAAGGCTCCGTCGGTGAAGCTCGAATACTTGGCATGAACGCCATCTCTCTTTGACGTTCGAATGATTGCTCCTCTATGGGCTTCTCTTGCTTGGCATCATGCGAGCAAAGCTGCATGTAACTTTAGCTTTCAGCTCCCTTCGGCGTGTGACGTCTGTCTGAAATTCATTGATGTCTATAAAAGCACTGAGAATGCGTACACCTGCTGTAGGTTATAAGTCTTACAATCAAAAACATACACTGTTTCCTCTATACGTGGAAAACCTATAAGCTAAAGAAGCTCCACCATGCATTTCTCACCTTTCGCTTTGAATATATTGTTTGTTCTCCTTGCGAAGCATGCAACAGCAAGCTTCGAGGAGCCTGGCCAGCCTCAGGAAGGATTACTTGAAAAAAGAGCCGTCTGCACTACGGATGGTTTACTCAAAGCCCTTATTCAAAACAGCGCATCGGCGACTCCTTTCTGCGTCAACTTCGGCCATATTCCGATTCCAACAGTCACTATTCCCGTGTACAAGGTCACACCCACAGTGTAAGCTTGAGTCTTGTACTCGACATCTTTCATGATGTTAATCAATCTTGCTGACCTCGTTGGTGGTTTGGAGTTCAACCACAACGACGTACTTGTACAAGAGCTATTATCCTAACGGTCGATATCTCGAATCTATTGCTCTACCAACTTACATTACCGGCTATTCAGCCACTCGTGTCTCCAGCGCCTGCTCCTGTCTCGTCACTTCCGACACCTCAACCGTGACTGCCATTCCAACAATGGTATGAGCGGTCTACTAGGTACCCTTGAGATGCCTCAAACTAATTCTCTTCCCACAGACTACAACCATCACTTCGACCTTCAGCGAGACCCTTACTGGCCCATGCGCAACCCAACCAACACACGCAGGCGCCTACTCTGTTACGCAGGCGGCTCCCTCCGAGACAATTTTAAACCGAGGACCCTACGATCCATATACGTGCTGCGTAGACTGTCTCATCCAAATCCTTGGTGGTTGCGTCGCTTGGGCAAATGTCCCCGGTGTCAGTTGCACTCTTCTTGAAGGACCGACTATATACAAAGGCACGCGTTGCCCGAACGGCCCTCTGAATGGAGCGATCTTCCAAAACTTGGCAAAGTATCCGGATGGATTGGGTGGTTCAGGACCTTGTGCGGGTACTGTTAGTGTGGTCAAAACTTGACCGATGTTCCTAAGTAGGAAGAGCGCTGCCATGCACTGTTTCCATGGCTCGGGCTCGGCGCAAAAGTTGAGATGATTGTTACCCGATAACGAGGAGCTGTTATGGATCACATGTGTTCACTTTAACGCCACGTTGGAACGCAAATAGCCAGTTAACGTAGCATGAAGCATGAAAATGAACATATTTGAGCAGACCCAAGTTTCATAGTTGGAGAAACTATCTTTACATGCACGGTCTAGAGAGTTCAAAAGCCAGATGTCATATTATATGATCTTCACTTCGTACTTTCGCTATCTACTCACGTACCTACTTACCTAGTTTAATTGGTGGCATATCTATCAAGTCGAATTCGTGGAGATATTCCAGTGTCCAGGCCAAATCTGGTGTTTTTGGAGGGATAGTCGTTGAGTGATTTAGTTTATATTAGGTTCGATTCCTAACAGCGCTGGTACAATGGTGTTGTGGTTATGTTTTCTAGTTTGCAAAAGTGATGGAAGCATAAGCGGTCTCCGTAGTGCGGAACTACCAGCTACGAGTATGCTTCCATCATTAGTGGTGCATCAGCCTTTTGGAACCTGGTGACTCTGGCTGGAAGCAAGACCAAAGCATTTCGACTCCCAACCACATCCGCCAACATCCGCTGGCTATTTCAATTAAATCGCAACTATGGTTCTGGCAAAGTCGAAAAATGTGGTGGGACTAGGGAATAGTCTTATGAACGACCGCTTTGGGAGGGGCAAAGGTGCAGACCGCAAAAAGGTTTCCGCAGGAATACATAGGACTGACCCTGATGGCTCTACCGTAAATCGCTCCCGAATCTGGCCATGCTTCCTTGCTGACACGTATTCAGTATGTCACGAACGCCCCGAAAGAAGCGGCATGGGTCAAAATGCGCAGTGTCACCGAGCAGCCCGCTCTCGACGAGTTTCTCAGTACTGCAGAGCTAGCCGGGACGGATTTCACAGCGGAGAAGCTGAACAATGTCAAGGTCATTCACACCGATCAGCGCAACCCTTACCTCCTATCAGCAGCAGAAGAGAGATCGGCGTTCAGAAAACAGGCTGCGAACAAGAACCGCCTGACTGTTCCAAGGCGGCCCTATTGGGATGAAACAACTACACCTCAGGAGCTGGATAAAAAGGAAAGAGCTAGTTTGCTGGACTGGCGGAGGGGCCTGGCCGAGTTGCAAGAGACTGATGACCTGCTAATGACACCATTCGAGAGAAACCTAGAGGTGTGGAGGCAACTGTGGAGAGTCATCGAAAGATCCGATTTGGTGGTACAAATCGTGGATGCAAGGAATCCTTTACTATTCCGGTCGGAGGATCTCGAGAAATACGTCAAGGAGGTTAATCCAAAAAAGAACAACTTACTTCTGGTGAATAAAGCGGATATGATGACTTTACGGCAAAGAGAGGCATGGGCGAGTTATTTCGAAAGAGCAGGAATAAATTATAAGTTCTTCTCAGCGTCACTTGCGAAAGCTATGAACGAAGCCATGGACTTGGAAGCACCTCATGAAGATGGCTCTCTCGTGGCACAGGAAAACGTGGAATTGGTTGTAGACCAAGGTGAAGACAAGCTTGCAGAGGAGGCTGAGATGCTCCAAGTTCAAGATGCGGAACGAAACGAGGAGCAATGGGCAAGTGAAGAGGAACTGGACGGTGAGGTTGACCAACGGACGCGGATCCTAACCGTTGATGAGCTCGAAGCTCTCTTCCTTGAAAACGCACCCGAAGTTGAAAATGTAGATCCCGATCACCCACGCAAAACACAAATCGGCTTAGTCGGATATCCCAACGTCGGTAAATCCTCGACTATCAACGCTCTAATAGGCGCCAAGAAAGTCTCCGTGTCATCCACACCAGGCAAGACAAAGCATTTCCAGACTATTCACCTCAGTCCCGAAGTTATACTCTGTGATTGTCCTGGACTTGTCTTCCCCAACTTCGCAACTACAAAGGCAGAGCTCGTCTGCAACGGTATCCTACCGATTGATCAGCTCCGAGAGTTTACTGGTCCTGCAGGTCTTGTAGCTCATCGTATCCCGCAACCATTTTTCGAAGCGATGTACGGTATCAAAGTGCATACACGGCCATTGGAAGAAGGCGGCACTGGGATACCAACCGCGGAGGAAATATTAATTGCCTACGCTGTGGCCAGAGGTTTTACAAAGACAGGACAGGGGCAGCCTGATGAATCGAGGGCAGCCAGATATATACTAAAGGACTACGTGAGCGGCAAACTGCTCTTCAGCCATCCGCCTCCAAGTGATCCCCTTATCAACTCTCGTGAGTTCAATCGTGAGCTTTATGACATAGATCACCTCCCGCAAAAGCGACGAGCGGTACTTGCAGCACAAGCCGAAGCATCCATCAGCGGCTCGGAAGACCCTTCATTAATCGACGACCCGGACTTGCTACCTGTACCGCATGTGCAAGGAGAAAAATCCACAAGACTCGACCGGAGGTTTTTTGGGCCGGGACAATCCAATGGTCACCTGAAAATGCCCTTCAACTATCAATACAGCGAGCAGGGAATGGCTTCGCGAAGGCAATTGACAGGTAGGAAGCAGAGAGCAATGATAGCTTTGGAAAAGGATGTTGATCCGAGTGAGGTGAGGCTGGGGAATGGAAAGAAGCACTTTAAGGGGGGACGGCAGAAGACAAAGTCGACGCTGGAAGAAATATAGTGATGTACGGGCCTTTTATATCTCTAGAGCGCCGGCATTACTTACTCTGAGCACGCGATACCATTGTAGAATTCAGCCTCAATCAGTTTACTGTGCGAAGTCGTTATCTCTCGTGCTCATCGTGGACCGTGGCAGTGTGGACTTAATAATCAGCTTCTCCGAAGGTTGACAGCCGAGGCACGTTTGACATCGGCTGTGGGGTAAACTAGATATAAGCAATGGTTCAATAGAAAAATAGCTGACGGATTTTCCGTCAACTACCAACTGAGAATTACTATAATAACATCTTAGATCGTTCAATCCCTTCATCCCACAGCTGCCATGTCTAAAAGCGATTTTAGCCAGAACCTGCTAGCTAGCAGCAAGACACCTCAAACCGCCGTTGACAAGATCCCCATAATCGCCCGTTTTGCCGTCAGTGATCGAGCAAAGGAGACACTCAACTTAGTAATGCTTCATCCATTTCCTGGTCTTCAGGTATCCGACTAACTTGTCATGTGTAGGTCGAGAAGTTTGTCGAAGAAGAATGTATTCCAGCAGATACTCTCTTTCACTCCCAACTCGGTGAAGGCGAGAAGAGATGGAGCACATACCCTCCCATTATCGATCACCTGAAGGACAGAGCGAAGAAGCTGGGGCTTTGGAATTTGTTTCTGCCGAAAAACCACTTCAAGGAGGGTGCTGGTTTTTCAAATCTTGAATATGGGTTGATGGCAGAGTACATGGGGAAGTCGAGGACTGCTTCAGAGGTGATAATAATTCATTTGATGCATATATAAGTAGTTAAGGACTGATGAGAGATACAGGCGACGAACTGTGCGGCACCGGATACTGGCAACATGGAGGTATTAGCAAAGTACGGGAACGACGCTCAGAAGAGAGAATGGTTGGCTCCATTACTGGACGGTAAGATCAGGTCTGCTTTCCTCATGACAGAACCGGACGTTGCATCAAGTGATGCAACAAACATCACCATGACCATGAAAAAGGAGGGCAACGAATACATCCTCAATGGTTCAGTGAGTGCCAACTCTTCCCAAGCATAGCATGCAAGTATTTACAAACCTACAGAAATGGTGGAGCTCCGGTGCCGGTGACCCCCGGTGTAGAATCTACATCGTCATGGGCAAATCCTCGCCCAACAACCCTGACGTCTACAATCAACAGTCGGTCATGCTCGTCGCCGCCGGCACGCCCGGTGTTACCGTCCAGCGTGTCCTCTCCGTCTACGGCTACGACGATGCTCCTCATGGCCACGCCCAAATAAAGTTCGAAAACGTGCGCGTGCCGGCTTCGAACATGGTCTTGGGAGAAGGTCGCGGGTTCGAGATTATACAAGGGAGACTTGGGCCCGGAAGAATCCATCACGCAATGCGGAGTATTGGGGCGGCGGAGAAGGCTATGGATTGGATGTTGGCCCGGGTTAACGATGAGACTAAGAAGCCGTTTGGGAAGATGTTGAATGAGCATGGAGTTATCCTCGAATGGATCGCGAAATCCAGGCTCGAAATCGATTCCGCCCGCCTCATTGTCCTCAACGCCGCTATCAAAATCGACGAATCCAATGCCAAGGGCGCCTTGAAAGAAATCGCCGAGGCCAAAGTCATGGTGCCACAAATGGCGTTAACGGTAATTGACCGGGCGGTACAGAGCTATGGCGGTGCCGGTGTTTGCCAGGATACGCCGTTGGCGAACATGTGGGCGCAGATTAGGACTCTGAGAATCGCGGACGGGCCAGATGAGGTACATTTGCAGCAGATGGGGAAGAATGAGAACAAGCGGGGCAAGGAAGTCATGGCCAAACTGAATTGGCAGAAAGAAGCGGGGCAGAGGTTGTTGAAACAGCACGGGGTTCAGCAGAAGTCGCGGTTATAGGTATATGAACTTGGAGGATGTTTGTCTGTTAATAGTTGTATAGCAAAGCGAACATATCCATGGAGATATTAATTCCATCACGAATCTGCTGTGCGTCTTAACCATCGCGTGTTGTAACTCGTCACCTAAAATTGAAACACATCCCATGCGTTGCCCCCAACAACGCTCGTTCCCAAACAAACATCCCTCTCCACACCAAAACCCCAAAACCCCAAGACCCACACACCCCCATTCCCAACCTCCTGAACAACTACCACAGCGAAACCTCCTCTCACAACCCAACATCTTGCATCCTCCAAGCTACACACCCACCACCCCCACAACAAACAATGTCCCCCCCCACCAGCCCCACAACCCCCCTCTCCTCCCGCTCCCTCAACACCACCTCCCCCACCAAACCCGCATCCGAAAAACCCACCGAAGCCGACAAACCCAAAACAATGGAATACCACCGGCAGGTGCTGCAGTCGAAGCTTGAGGGCGAAGGGTAAGAGGTTTCCCCCTTTTTTTTTAGGGGGGGTTCGGAATATGAGGAAAGTGGGGATTTTAAAAAGGGATAGACGAGGCTGACGAGTTGAATGCGTATGAGCTCAACAGCGCAAAACACGACTACGTCTCCCCTTCGGACAACATCCTGAGTCCGTGCACGAAGAAACTGGCCGTGTACAAGGGGCGGCAGTTTATGAAGTGCGTCCCTTTTTTTTTCTTCCCCCTCTCTCTCTCTCGCGAGGTTCTCTTCCCCTCTGGCTTGCAATCAATCAATCATCATTTTCCTGTTATATTTCCCCCTAGCTACATACAGCCTTTCCTTCCTTTTTGGGGGGGCAAAGGGGCTGATTGGGTTTTTTTGGGTTCGGTAGAGCGAAACCGCAATCGCTTTTTGCGAAGCAGGTGGGTAGGAATATGGGTGCTGGTGGGGCGGAGGCGGAGGGTGGGGTGGGGGAGGGGAAGGAGGGTGTTTAGGTGTGGGTTTTGAGGGGGAGGGGGGCCTGTGAGGCGCATTGCGGGGAGGTTGTGACTGCATAATTTCTTTGTGATGAGAGAGGTCGGGGTTGGAAAGCGTATTGGATGATTGAATGCATACATACTGGTGTCTAGAAAATCCACACGGGTGTTTTTAAAGGGTGGGGAGTTCTGGCAGCAGCAACGAACCATATGGGTTGTATAGCGGTCAGTAAGGGGGATGATTGATTACCTTTGGAATCAGCCAATCCCGGAGATGTTCCAGCCCTTCTTTGTGAGAAGTGATGTGCGACGGTGAGTGAGATTGGGGATGAAAATTTAAATCGATTGTTTGGATGGGATCTTTGGGAACGAACGGTGAGGCGCGCAGATGAGGGAGTGAGTGGCTGTGGTTTTCAGATTGAACGTTTTTTTTTTGTTCTTGGGTTGGAGAAGGGGGTGGGTGGGTGTCTCAAGGAGGTTAGAGGGTAGGCACTTGTAAATATTGATTTCCTGCGTGCCTGCGTGCCTGCCTGCTAGGATATTCGGCGACATGTGTTACTTGGAAATCCAGGAGCATATAGATATCAAATCATAATTTCGAATCAAACACCGTCATGCTAACACTACTCCACCCCTTCCCATCCCATCCCATCCTCCCCTTCTTTACCCCCTTCCTGCCCCTTGCACCCCTGCCCTCCGTTCTCCTCCCCCCAATATCTTCCTTTGTAAGAGCATTCTCCACGATGCAAACACGAGGTTTTCCCGTGGATTTTGGACAGGAAGGTAAGGGATAGGTGTGATAAAATGGGTTAGTTTGATTGGAAAGGGGTGTGGAGGGGATGGTTTCGGAAATTAGAGTAGGAGAAAAAAAGGGGGCAAGGACAGGACGGTAGTGGTGAGAATGGCTGGTGAGAATAGCTGAGGTAGAGCAAAGGATGTATCCTGAGAGGATTAGGCGCGCGCGATGGAGAGGTTTAGGGGAGTTTCGTTGATTATTCCCGTTCTCTCTCGACTTTTCCACGCAGCTGTTCTTCACTGGCTTGTTTGAAGCAAAGCCGAGACTTTCGAAAAAGCTTCTGAAATGATAAAAGGGTTTAGCTCTGTTGGATTTTTAGCAGTTGGTATCTAAAGCAAAGAGTGAGCCCGCCAATGTCCAGTTTCCAATACGCAAAGTCGCAAAGTCGTTGGCTTGTCAGATCTCGTATGCATTCATTGCCTTCCTTACCATGTACCGTTGATGGAGATGTCACGCTTATGCCGAGCCGGATTTCTTGCCATATGCGACGTGCCTTGTACGAGGAATAAGCCTTCCTTCTCTCGAGCAAATTAGGGGCTTGCTTTTGACGACTTACAGATGGAACATCATGTGTAATTTGGGATTCTTCATCTCCTTCCTGATGGAAGAGCATATGACGTCCACTTCCGGTTTCGAATACCCCAGTTGGCGGGTGAAAAGAGCAAAAGTGAAGGCTTCAAGGCCTTCCATTATCTGAAGGTAGTTCCAGGCACCAACTTCTTTCTGTTGGAAAGGAGAAGGTATAAGTTAGCGAAAAGAGGAAGTGTGATTGGAAAATACAAAATCATCCCTACCAGATGTTTGTCGGCAGGCCAAGTTCCAATCGGCAATACATATTTCTCATGGTGAACATCAGTAAAGCCGGCATCCTTCACCCAGCCTTCGAGGAGAGGACCGGGACAAGGCTCCATATCAGCTTTGCGCATGGCGTTGATGAATTCGTTATTGAACTTCAATGATGCATGCTCCTGTTTCAGCGAGCCATCTGGGGACTGCCATGCAAGGTCGAGATCGATGAATTCGACCCATCCGCCGGGTTTGGTGTGCCTAAGAATGGATGAGCACTTAGTCGAAAGCACTCCGGGTGGACAGACCGATGCTGGAGTAGTAAGGCTAAGGTCGACTTGCAAGACTTACGTGAAGCATTGGCGCGCAAGACGGGGCCAGTCCTTGATGGTATTTCCCATGAATCGACAGTGAATATAGTCAAACTTTTGGCCATACACCCATTCGGCTTCGACGTCATCGACTTCGAAACGGACGTTAGGGGGTACCCTGCAGTAGGCTTAGAGGCTTGCTATACACTGTTGCAAGTGTAAGTAACATACCAGCGAGGTTGAATCGGGCTTAGGTCATTGCCTAGAATCTGCGTATTCAGTACTACATGAGTCTATACTCTCGAACGCACAGCTGCTGCAGTAAGGTTTCATACCTCGGCTCCAGGATACTTGTCGCCTGCCCAGTTCAAAGCAATGTCAGTACGACGCCGGTGAGTATGAGGTTCCAGTCGGCACGGAGAATGGCCATACCCATTTCAATAGCCCAGATGCCAGTCCCGGTCCCAATGTCAAGGATGCGCCGAGGGTTTTTCATTATAGGCGCCAGATTTAGTTTCCCTCCCAGCGTGACCTCTGTCAGTTTGTGCATGATGTCGAGCCGGTCCATTTCTTTCTCGTCATTTGGATACATGTAGCCTGAACGAAGGCCTTAGTCGCTATTCTAGGTTTCTTTCCCCCAGTACCTACTCCCTTCCTTGTATGCGTGGTATCGCCGTCCATTCTCGTGCTTGTAGGCCGTAATATCCGATGACAATGATGTCGTATAGCTCGCTCTAGGTTTCACAGTGTTAGCCAGCGCCTGGCGACACCTGGAGCCGTTGCCAGTGATATGGTCAACATACATGTCCGAATCATAGCCAGAATCCTTCTCGCCACCGTACTGGCAATTGTCAGTAAAGCAAGTGCCGGACCATGGACTAAAAGAACGAACACCGCTGGCTTCAAGATTGGGCTCTACCGCGACTGGTGTCGGCGCCGAGGCTGCCATTCTGAAGCAGTACTGAGCAGGGTCTGATATGAGTGAGGGGCACTGTAATGCAAGCAGGGAATTGTGGAAGTCGAGTACGAGTAGCACAGAAGGCAGACGCGGCTACAGTACCCCCGTGTAGTTACTAGGTACTTACTACCTTATTATGGTACTACAGTCTACAGTAGAACCAAGAGCCCGTTCCTCACAGCCCCCATCACCGATCGATTTCACTCGAGTTCCAAATCCTTCCATTTTCCTCCCGCCTTATCGTTATTGTTGGACCAATTGCAGCTGCAGCGTACAGTAAACGCGATGAATGCCATGCACGTTCGCACGCTGGTCCCATTTTCCCTCCCTAGATAGATGGACGGTGATTGGGCGACGGTGTTGCGTCGAGGCGCATGGCATCCTGCGCGGACCTGGGGTTCCTGTCTTCCAGAAGACCCCGCTCACCCCCTCCACCCCCCTGCGGGACTCGCCCGTACTGCAGCCCGATACTGTACGGAATACGGAATACATATCATACTATACTTTCCGAAGCCCTACAGTAGGAAAGGCTACAGTAAGGCACCTAAGGTACCTGCGTTGAGGTAAACACACGTTGTTCAAAGCCTTCTATTGTGGGTTTTGTGGTCTGACATACACAATATTTCATCGATTCAAAGAAGCGTGACCCTGTCATCGTAACTCACACGTCTCAAGTCGGGCACTGGTCCCTTGCCAGTGCTTGCAGAAAACCAGTAAAAACCACTCAGTTTCTAAAAAAGATTTCCAGTGGAACGAACACCCATCATGACCAAGATGTTTTCTTGAAGCAGTATAAGTTATCCATTGGCTCTCGATCAGTCGCAAAACTCGTGCGACAGAGAGGATGGGGCAACGGAGCATATGCAATCGATCAAGCAATCAATCTGGGCTTTTGATACCCCCAAGTCGCCACTTGGTTGAGTAGTTGGTCTGGCGTGCGTGACTATCGTTTATTGTTTACCGACTTTCGATCTCTGATGATACTCTGTACAACTTCCCCTTGTAGTGTAGCAGTAGATACAACTGCATGCACCTCCACTTTCAGAGTAGAAGGTATATTACTTGAAGCCACATGATGAGGGTTTGGAAGAAACGTGATTCGTGGAATCAAGCGAGGTTGGAAAGGACAGAAGGTATACATACATTCGAGTGATATTAACAAGGGAGAAACACACAGAAAGATGAAAGGTGACAAGGGAAGATGAAGCTCAATTGGTGTGCAATCACCCCGTCCTTAGCCGGTCAAGGTCTGACGAAGTAACGCCCGTCAACGTCGAAGCACAACTTCAAAGATCAGGAAAGATTACTACTTGATGACTGGGTGAGAGACTTCAATGCATTCTGACACCCCAAAGGCTCGAATTTCGGCGCTGTATACTAACTAGCAATGCGCATTATGAGTCTTGGCTCGATGGTCACACGCAGTGACGGAGATGTGGTGTAGAAACAGCTTATGGAGGTAAAGTACCTATATGTGGTAGATAGGTGGGTAAAATACCACAGTAAAGCTTTGTCTGGGAGATCGGTCATTAACAAGCAAGTGCATCTAAAGCACGCCTACCTTAGTTCTACCGAATCTGGGAATGGCGGACAGTAGTGGCGGAAGCTGCGATAACAGAAGCAACGAGTCATTGATTGGCGAAAAATCCCCAATCAATCCGACCTTCTCAATTGATGAGTCTTCTCGTTCTCTGTGCAGCTGCGGCTGCTTGAAGGGTTGCTTGTAGGTGAGGGGCGAGGAGAGCTTCATCCTTTAATATCAGTTGCACACAACGTTACTTGAATGTTACAAGCTTTCGTCCTCCTGTTGCTCTGCGATGTCCGTCTACTGTGAAGGTCCGCTATGGAGGGTGGATGATTTCACTCCATGTTTCCAGCGAGGGTCAGCCCAACCGTCTCTCTTTCGCGGTAATTGTACCCTGCTGACCATCCCACCCAGTTATCTCCAGGTCTTGTTCCCATTAGTAGCGTCAGGCATATCCCTCCTCTGCCTCGTAATACAAACCATACGGCACCTTGCAAACTCACGGCGCGGCAACGGTTACTCACCTCTGAAGAGCCCCAACAGGCCGAACAGGGACACTGGGCTGTCAGTTGACCAGGACAGAATAGAGCGGGTCCAGTGTATTGAAGAGATTAGTGAGAACGACCGGCTAACTTTACAGCGGACGACCAGTCACACAAATGAATCTGTGCTTGAAGTCAGCCGTCCCAGAGGTGAAACAGTCCTTGTGGTCGTGGAGGTCGTTGCACTTGCGGGCCAAGTGGGCTTAAGCTTAGCGGCTGTGTTAACGCACGCCTGGGGGCGAGATGGAACGCTCGCGGCCACTGCAGGATTTGCTGCTTGGGGTTACATTCTTGCCCTTGCACTACTGAGATTACTGCTTCCTGGCCCCAGAGCCAGTCAACTCCTAAAGCTTTGGAATCACACTACCGCTCTCTTCGCGCTACAATGGGTGTTCACTGTCCTTCTCTTTCGATCCGCTATAATACATCCACGGTCGAAGCGAGCCCAGGTTCTCATCGTCATTCGGTTTGTCTTGGCTAGCGTACTCACTCTCATTGCTGTTACGTCCAGAAAAGGTAACAAGGTTGTGGTTTTAGAGTACGAGGACGATATTGAACCATCCAAGGAGCCTCTTGCCAGCTTGTTGTCAATCGCCACCTTTGGCTGGGTAGACGCTATTGTCTGGCAAGGTTACAAGAAGGTCTATGAGATCTCTGATGTGTGGAACTTGGCTCCCAAAGATAAGGCAGCCGCCGTGCTTGCTGATTATAGACAGCTCAAGAAAACTTCGAGACTAGCATGGCATCTATTGAAATACTTTGAAGGCTACTTTCTGAAGCAAGCGGCCTGGGCATTTGTCTCGGGTATCTTTACCTTTGTACCAACCGTACTATTAAAAGCATTCCTTGAGTATGTCGAGAACGCTCAAGAGACGCCTGTAAATGCTGCTTGGTTCTATATCTGCCTGCTTGCAGTCTCCGGCTGTGTCAATGCTATTGCAGCTGGACAAGCTCTCTGGGTAGGACGTAGGATCTGCATACGATTACGTGCCGTCATAATAGGAGAAATCTATGCGAAGTCACTGCGGCGAAAAGCAGCCGCTCGGACTGATACAGTTTTGGGTGCACAGAAGAAAAAGACGAATGCTGAGGTTGAGCCAGAACAAGGCTTGAAAAATAAGGTGTTGTCGTTCGGACGCAAGAAGAAACATGACTCGAAAACTCAAAGCGATTCTGTACCCATCAAAGACACCACAGATTCGCAGGTTAACGTGGGAACTATCATCAACTTGATGGCCGTGGATTCGTTCAAAGTAAGCGAAGTAAGCGCATACCTCCACTTTTTGTGGGCAGCTACGCCTGTCCAGCTTGTTCTATGCATAGTTCTTCTATATCGAGTCCTTGGATGGAGCTCGTTTGCGAGTATGGGCTTGATGATCCTAGTCACACCGCTCAATCTCTACGTTGCCAAGCAGTTTACCAAGTTCCAAAAGATTATCATGGCTGCAACGGATGCCCGGATTCACACCACCAATGAGGTGTTACAAAATATCAGGATCATCAAGTACTTTGCATGGGAGCTGCGCTTTGCTCAAATTGTTAACGGAAAGCGAAGAGTAGAGCTTCGTGCCCTTCGGAAGAGGTATATCCTCTGGACCGTCGCGGCCACGGTCTGGACAGGAGTACCATTGTTGATTACTTTCTTCTCATTTTTAGTCTACACCGTTGTTGAGAAGAAACCTCTCATACCATCTGTGGCTTTCACGGCGCTCTCGCTTTTTAGTCTTCTTCGAATACCACTGGATCAATTGGCAGATATGGTTGCCCGTGTTCAGGAGTCTAAGGTTTCTGTTGATAGGGTGGAGGAATTCTTGAACGAAGATGAGACCGAAAAGTATGATCAGCTTCGTCAGGATGTCCAGGATGAAGTTGGGGAACCGCTCGTTGGATTTGAAAAGGCAACGTTCTCGTGGGGAGGCCAGCATAGTCAGTATGAGGATGGATCAATCGCTTTTCGCATGATTGACATGACCGTTCGATTCCAGGTTGGGGGCCTAAATATCGTTGCTGGAGTTACAGGATCGGGGAAGACGTCGCTCCTAATGGCCCTGTTGGGAGAGATGACACTTATGAACGGCTCGGTTTATTTACCTGGCGGGCGCAGTAGGGAAGAGCTCAAGGCAAATCCAGAGACAGGCTTGACCGAAAGCGTCGCGTACTGTGCCCAGCAGGCGTGGTTAGTCAATGACACGATCAAGCAGAATATTTTATTCTCAGCCCCATGGGACCAGTCGCGCTACAGATCCGTTATAGCAGCTTGTGCTCTAGAAAGAGATCTCCAGATACTTGATGGTGGTGATTCCACTCTTGTCGGAGAGAAAGGTGTAACGTTGTCTGGAGGACAGAAGCAACGAATATCCCTGGCTAGAGCCCTTTATTCCAATTCAAGACATGTACTACTGGATGACTGCCTGAGCGCTGTCGACTCACATACCGCAAAACATATTTTCGAGCATTGCGTCATTGGTCCCTTAATGGTCGGCAGGACCTGCATCCTTGTCACCCACAATATCTCACTCTGTGTACCTCTTTCGCAGCATGTCGTGGTACTGGGAAACGGTAAGATCATTGCTCAGGGTCCTCCTGATGAAGTGATGTCCTCCGGGGCTTTAGGTGAAGAAATTCAGAAATCCAGGCCTGGGTCTAAAGGTGGAACTCAGGTCAATTCCCGAGTACAGTCAACACTTCACCTTGACCATGAAGCTACCAAATATGCGCAAGACCATGCTCAGAAATCTGATGATTACGCCGATAGAGCAAAAGACATGCCGCAAGCCTTACCGAAGGAGGAAGTCGTGGATGCAAACACTAGAACCGAAGGAAAAGCCGAGGGCGGTGTGAAGCTCAAGGTCATACAGCTATACCTTGCTGCCATGGGCCCATGGTATTACTGGGTGATTGCGTTCCTCTTCTTCATCGCACAGCAAGTCGGGTCAGTGGCTTGTAGCGTATGGATTCGCCAATGGTCCAATACTTACCACACAGAGAGCATGGCTTTGCAGAACCTACACACTAATCCGCCAGTCTCCAATTACATCCATGCAAGCAAAGTCTTTTCGTCCAGCTGCCTTTTAAGAGGCACCTGCTTCTGGGACTTACCCTTCACATCCAATTCCTCACCCACAAGAATCGCGGCCTCCACGACACATGAAGTAGACTCTCTGTATTATTTGGGTATTTATGCATTGCTCGGGGGGTTATACTTGGTGATATCTTTTAGCAAAGAGGGCATCATTTTTGGGGGCTCTTTAACGGCATCTTGGAAGATCCATGGCCGCTTACTTGACGCGGTGACACGAGCGAAATTCAAATTCTTTGACTCTACTCCACTTGGTCAACTGATGAATAGATTCTCCAAGGACATCGAGGCTATAGATCAGGAGGTTGCACCTGTGGCAGTCGGTGTGCTTGGGTGTCTAGCTTCTGTGATAACTATTGTGGTTCTTATCTCCGTTATCACCCCCGGCTTCCTCATTGCGGCCGTCTTCATCACTGCAATATATTTTGCAATCGGAAAATTCTATCTTGCATCATCTGTAAACCTCAAACGACTTGAATCCGTGCTCAGAAGTCCTTTGTACCAGCAATTTGGCGAGACCCTGAGTGGTGTCACCACCATTCGAGCTTATGGAGATGAAAGGCGTTTCATTCGAGACAACCAACATCGGGTCGATACACACAACAGACCTTACATCTATCTGTGGGCCGCAAATCGATGGCTTGCTCTACGAATAGACTTCACCGGAGCGCTTGTAGCTTTCTTCGCGGGTGTCTTCGTAATCCTCCGTATAGGGACGATTGACGCCGGCGCTGCTGGTTTATCATTGACGTATGCTGTTACCTTCACTGAGAACGTTCTCTGGCTTGTACGATTATATTCTATGAACGAGCAGAACATGAATTCCGTTGAACGAATAAAAGAGTATCTGGAGGTCGAGCAAGAGGCAGAGGCTATCATTCCTGAATCTCGACCACCGGGCAATTGGCCGAGCAGGGGAGCCATTCAATTCATCAATTACCTAACGAGATATCGATCTGACCTTGAGCCTGTTCTCAGGCATGTCACCTTTAGCGTCCAACCAGGCGAAAGAGTTGGAATTGTTGGCAGGACTGGCGCAGGAAAAAGCTCTCTTGCTCTTGCTCTATTCCGAGGACTGGAGGCCGAAGAGGGTAAGATCATCATCGACAACGTCGATATTGGCCTTATTGGCCTTCAAGACCTGAGGGAAGCTATTACCATCGTTCCCCAGGATCCTACACTTTTCACCGGCACGATTCGCAGCAACCTCGACCCCTTTGGCCTTTTCACTGACGAGGAGATCTTCGATACACTCCGTCGCGTACAGCTGATCGGCGCACCATCTTCCACTAAACCGTCCAATCCAACCACTCCAGTTACTACAGCTACTGTGGACCAAGGAGAGTCTGGGTCATCACTCGCTGATGATGATGAGACTGAGCTAAACCTTGCGAAGAAGTTGACCAATACGCATGAGAACACTAGTGTATTCACAAATTTATCCTCTCGCGTTGCCGAATCTGGCTCCAATCTCTCTCAAGGCCAAAGACAGCTTCTCTGTCTCGCGCGAGCTCTTCTCAAGGCGCCACGGGTGTTGCTTATGGACGAAGCCACGGCGTCCATTGACTACGCTACAGACGCTAAGATCCAAGACACCCTAAGGGAAGTCAAGGAGAGCACTATCATTACAATAGCACATCGCCTGCAAACCATCGTTGATTACGACAAGGTGCTAGTTCTGGACAAAGGAAAGGTGGTGGAGTATGATGCGCCGTGGGAGCTGATTGAGCGAGAAGACGGTATATTTAGAGGGATGTGCGAAATGAGTGGCGATCTGGAGGGACTGTTGGAAGGGGCAAAAGAAGCGGCGAACAAAAAGAAATTAATAGACGTTTGACAATGTGTAAATATGCCCTCGATTGTGCTAACTTGCTTCAGAGCTGGCCAATGCTCTTTTCATGGTCAATGCTTGCGTTCAGGAATACTTATTTCCCGTTGACTGCATTAATGTACATAGATAATGTGATGAAAACGGCATTTTCTGGGAAATGTATCTGATAAGAAATATCTCTTATTTAAACTTGATGGTGCCTCGCGACCACCTACTACGTGGTAAGTTATAATAGATAGATACAGGTACGTGAAGTGCCTGAGACAAAGACGGCTTCCTCGATACCTCAGGATTGTTTCTTCCGGCGCAAGTAACGGAAAGCGCAAGTGACGCTTCCACCAAACCCAACAGACATAAATCCCACGCCGAGCTTATCATCTCCCTTGAAGATGCATGGAATTGCTAATGAGTCGAAGGAATGCTCTTACGGCAGTAACAGCAATAGTATTAATTCTCTTTGGGTCACCTCTGAGCGGCCAAGCTCAACAGTCTTGGACTGTCACTGAAAAGGCATTCGACCCGTCATCGAGCGGACAATCCACATGTCCTTCGAGGAGCATCAATTATATCACCCAGACTTTACCGCAGCAATGCTTAAGGACAGACTGGAGTAGAGAAAGTAAAGCCCCCACACTGAGCTCTACTGGCGCGGAGGTCAATGTAGCGCGCTCCTCACCTACAACTTCTAGCAGTCAGGATATCACCGCCACTACAAGCGTTGAACTTCAGAATCCTACAGAGCCAGCAGCGGGAATAATCACGATTTATTCCAGCAACGATTCAATCATAGCCAATGACCATGCCATACTCGCGTCGAGCACCTCTACTACCACGACCTCGAACCAGCCTGAAGCCTCAAGTGCTACAGCCGGAGAAGGCGAAGGCGACTCACCGCTAGACAAGGCCAATTTTCTCTCCTTCGAGGAATGGAAGAGGCAAAACTTGGCCAAGGCTGGGCAGTCTGCAGACCACGTTGGTGGCAGCCGCGTAGGGATTGCAGAAGCAGAGCAAAGACGAAGGCCTGGTCACATCAACAATGCTTTTGACTCGCTAGGAGAGGACACCGAGATAGACATAGACTTTGGGGGCTTCGTGGGTCCTGGTGTGCCGAGTAAAGCTATCTCCTCGCAGAAGACAAGTACGGACGGTGGTAGCCCAAATACATCAAGGCCACCTGGAGAAATGAAGCAAGCTGAAGAAGTTCAAAGGCCACATCCTAGAGGCAAAGATGCTGGGAAAACCTGCAAAGAGCGGTCGAATTATGCGTCTTTTGACTGTGCTGCTACAGTGCTCAAGACGAATTCAGAGTGCAAAGGATCCAACTCGGTACTTGTCGAGAACAAAGACAGCTATATGCTCAACGAGTGTTCTGCTAAGAATAAGTTCTTCATCGTTGAGTTATGTGACGATATTTTGATTGACACTATTGTGCTGGCAAATTTCGAGTTCTTTAGCTCGATGTTTCGCACTTTCCGAGTCAGTGTCTCGGATCGATATCCTGTCAAACATGATAAGTGGAGAGAACTTGGAAGCTTTGAAGCAAGGAACAGTCGAGAGGTACAAGCGTTTCTTGTTGAGAACCCTCTGATATGGGCGCGTTACATCCGAGTTGAATTTATCACGCACTTTGGTAATGAGTACTACTGCCCAGTTAGCCTGTTTAGAATTCATGGGACCACGATGATGGAAGAATTCAATCATGATATCAAGAGTGCAATGGGCGAGGATGACCCGGAACACGAGACTGATGAGGATGAAAAGGGAGAAGGATTAGCCTCAATATCCCGAGTCACCTCGGACACATCGACGAACGGATCTCAAAATATTTCCGAGCGAGCTGTGCCAACAATAGTTGGCTCCCCTATAACTTCAACTTCTACATCGACAGAAATGTCAAAGACCGCATCGAAGAATACACGAGGTATCAACACTACTTCAAGTCCGGAAGTCTCTGAGATAGGCTCGACGCCTTTCGATCCACTCTTGCAATCAACCTTGGAATCGTTTTTAAATCCCAGCAGCCCGGTCTGTACCCCAGGAGATCAGAAACTAAATCCTTCTCCCATTGTGCCCAATTCGTTAGCGATTGACCATTTAGTTGAGAGTACTAAGGTGGCTCAACTGGCTCCATCTCATCCAGTCTCTAGTCAATTACCTACTTCGAGGAATGGAAAGCCTGCAGAAACCAGCGACCAGTCCGTTGCACATCCAGTAGCGGTACCTGTGCATGTGTCAGACACCGACAATCACACCGAAACCCCCATTCCATCGCAACCTCTAAGCCAGACATCGCAAAACTCCACGAAATCCCATACTTCCGCCACCCACCCTTCATTACCTAACCCTACGACACAAGAATCCTTCTTCAAATCAGTTCACAAACGCCTTCAGCTTCTCGAATCCAACTCCACCCTTTCCTTGCAATACATCGAAGATCAATCCCGCATCCTTCGTGACGCCTTCTCCGCCGTTGAGAAGCGCCAACTCGCCAAAACTACTGCCTTCCTCGAAGCACTCAATTCCACCGTTCTCAAAGAACTCCATGATTTTCGCAACCAGTACGATCAAATATGGCAATCTACCGTTTTGGAACTTTCTGCTCAGCGCGAAACATCGCAGCATGAAGTCCTTGCGCTTAGTGCTCGCATTAGCCTTCTGGCCGATGAAATCGTGTTTCAAAAACGCATTGCCATTCTTCAATTCATGCTTATTTTGCTTTGTCTCGGTCTCGTCATCTTCTCCCGTAATGGCTCCGCTGCGCACTATCTTGAGCTCCCTACTCTCGCCATCAATCGATCATCCTCCAATCTTTCTGGATTTGGCCCGCACTTCGAGACGCCGCCATCTACGAGACCGTCTTCTAGGTACGGGGTCTTCGGTCGCGGGAACGGCCACGAAAGAAGTCCTTCTTCACCGCCCGAATTTATAAAACGTTCATCGAGATATGGCATTTTCAGCCGCGGAAACGCGCACGAAAGATCTCCTTCGGAGGAGTCGATGCTGAATGGGGTGATGAAGAACCCGGACATTGAGTACTCGCCGCCAACACCGACTTCTCAATGTACAGACCTGAGGAGCAACGGCGAGCAAAGAGAGGAAGTAAGTGAGATTTCAAGTGAGAGCTCGGATGCAGGTGTGGGTACAAGGAAGATACATAGTAGTCCCGCTACATTAAGTGGGAAGGGGCCTTGGCGGCGAGTGTTTGAGGAGGGTGCTCACACCGGAGCCTGACCCTGATGATGTTCATACTGTAATGAACGATTGAAATGAGAGACACAAATGGATTTTTGGAGGTTATCATCTGATCGACTTTCATCAGCACCCTCCACTGCACAGCGTCGGAGTATAGACCTGGTGTTACATGGCATTGGGGAGGAAGTGTGCCTGAACGCAGCGTTGTTTCGCCCTCTGATTAGGGCCTGTAACCGCATCAGGAATGTATAGCTAAATGTACAATACCGGCAAAGTGATCTATTTGAGTATATATCTAGATCATAACATTAACAGTCATTCAATGTCGTTGTCCGTGCAAAACAGCGAATGTCCAGAGCATGCCGAGTAGGTAAAACCCTTTCCTAAACGCCTGCCACTCTTCACCTATATACATCGTTCCTTAGATCTCTTCAAACCCGCTTTCCCTCCCCTCTGCCCCCCATCATCTCGGCGCCGCCTCCGGCACCCAAGCGCTATACTTCGGTTTGACCCTACAACAACAACATCATCGATATCAGCACACATCCTACCAATCCCCTTCCCATCCCCACTCTCCCCCCTCCTCTTATCCACTTACCCCCCACCCCTCTCCCCAAAAATGAAAAAACCCCGAAGCCTACTTACGTAGAATAAGGCTTATACGCCGCCCTCGTCGCCGTCAAAGTCGGCCGATGCTCGGACAACTCCCAGCTCCTCTGCCCCAGCCTCAGCAACGCGTCTTCCGTCGGCGGTTTGTCGACCAGATACGACATCCAGGCGTGCCAGCCCGGCTCGATTTGCGAGGGGTCGTATTCGCTGTCTTTGTAGTCGACCCAGCGGGTGCGCACTGTGAGGCCCCCCGGAGGAGGGTGAGTTATGAATTGTTCGTTCGGTGGGGTTTGGATGTATTTTTGGGGGGGGGGGGGGGGGGGGTGTGGTTGGTCGGGATAAGGGGAGGGGGGAAACGAACAGGGGAGTTCTTGTTCTAGGTTCTCGTAGTATTTGTTGCCGTAGCGGTCGGAGGCGATGTAGGTGCCGGCTTTTGTGTCGCCGATGTTTTGGAGCTGGTGGGCGTATTCTTTGATGCCGATTTTGCGGAGGTTGCGGAGGGTGCGGAGGATGGTCGACATGCTGGTGGTGGTGGGGAGGAGTTTAGAGTAGAAAGGTGGGTGAAGGGGTGGAACCGTGGAGGGTGGAGGGGGAATCGGGAGGAGGTTGAAATGGGCGGCGGGCGCTAGTGGTGTGTCAAGAGTTGGGAGTCGAAGAAGACCGCAACTCATCTCGTCACGCCACCATCGACGACAGGGCAGTTGAGCTACCAGGGAGTATGCAGTCTCAACTGATTTACTCTGCTAAGAAGGTGGTTTGAATACACATCCTCTATACGTTGAACCTGTAATGCTTGCCCGGCGCATCCATTTCAGGACATGCGCATCTCGACTTCCTTCCTCGAAACCGCGACTACCATGGAATCTGACTCGCAGACGATGGGCTTCGTCCGTATCCCCAGGACCAATTCAGAGTTCCTCAGATATATCACTCCTAGCAGGCCTGACCACGGAGCTAGACCGAATAGCTCCAAGAATCGACATAAGGGCCGACCAGATTGAGGTGCTGGATGGCCCCAAGGAATTCTACGATACTCTAAAATCAAGAGTAAGAAGGGCCAAGAGAAGAATATATCTATCAACGTTGTATATTGGGAAGTCAGAACATGAGCTCATCTCAACCATCCGAGAGGCTCTCCTGCGCAATGGACCGGATCTCAGAGTCTCTATTCTCACAGACGCGCTCCGTGGCACTCGAGAATCGCCCGAAGCCTCATGCGCTTCGCTCCTTGCTGCCCTCGTGGCCGAGTTCCCCGAACAAGTCGAGGTCCGCATGTACCACACGCCCAACCTTACCGGTCTCCGCAAGAGATTCGTTCCCAAGCGCATCAATGAAGGCTGGGGATTACAGCATATAAAGCTCTATGGCTTCGACGACGAGGTGATCCTCTCCGGCGCGAACCTGTCAAACGACTACTTCACCAACCGCCAAGATCGATATCATATGTTCACCACAAAACGGGTTTCCGATTATTTTGCGAAAATCCACCACGCTGTCTGCAGCGTTAGCTTTCTCCTGCAGCCCTCTTCCAACCCGTCTTCTTATAGTCTCAGCTGGCCCTCTTCAAACCCTGCTCCTTCTCCTCTGGAGAATCCACACGCCTATATCTCCGCGACCACGGCACTACTCCAGCCCCTTACTGACCCGGTCCAAGTCCCTTCACGAAGTAAAACAACCACATTCCTCTACCCCTTCATTTCCCATCCTCCAACTCTCAATACCGAGCTTCCAGCCCTGAGAACCCTTCTTTCCACCCCTTTACATCACTACACTTTCACAGCTGGCTATTTCAACCCGCATCCTCTCGTCACCGCCTCGCTCCTGGCTTGCTCTTCACCACCAGCAAGTACACCCGGTACGATCCTCACCGCCAGCCCCTTCGCCAACGGATTCTATAATTCTGCTGGCATCTCGGGTCTCCTGCCCGCAGCTTACACGCACTTGTCTCTTCGATTCCTGCAGGCTGCTAGGGGTGCAAATCTGCAACTGCGAGAATGGCGGCGGGGTACCGTAGGGACGGAGGGCGGGTGGACATACCACGCCAAGGGGCTATGGGTTACACTAGCTTCGACCGTTCCAGCAAACACAGCCCGAGAGGGCAATCAAGCAACTCCCGACCATCGTAGCGAAGAAGGAAACCCATCAACCCCCACCGCGACAGTGATCGGTTCCTCAAACTACACAACCCGCAGCTACGGTCTCGACCTCGAAGTCGGCGCCTTGGTCATCACCACCGACCCGACGCTGAAAGAAAAATGGAAGTGCGAGGAAGAGAACCTGCTCTCGCGCTCAAGGGAGGTCAAGGAGGCGGAACTCGGTGGGGAGGAGAGGAGGGCGGGGTGGAGGGTCCGGGTTGCGATGTGGATTGTCAGAGTTGTGGGGGGAAGTCTGTAATGGATGCAAGCGAAGGAGATACAGTGGGTATTGCTACTGCTGATGGCTGCTGTGGAGGAAGAGGAGGCGTGTTTTGATACCCAATACTGTAGAAAGCATGGCATTGGTGTTTTGGATTTCAGACTTTGCCTTGCCGTTAGTAAAACATCTATACCATCACAATACCATCATCCGAACCTCCAAGCCCACCGTCCAGCTCTACCACGCCTTCACCTGCCGTTGTAACAGCCAACTTCTCCAGCCCTTCGAGATCCAACCTCACTAACTCAAAGCTCATCCACAACGAGCACAAAGCGCCAAA